>Ga0209407_1000946_pt1 | contig 32811 bp, 34 predicted proteins | sample AD_JPNHG3_MetaG_FD_184410 | JGI IMG/M metagenome (GOLD analysis project Ga0209407, IMG submission 184410) | Active sludge microbial communities of municipal wastewater-treating anaerobic digesters from Japan - AD_JPNHG3_MetaG (SPAdes) (version 2) | ecosystem: Engineered > Bioreactor > Anaerobic...
GGTCACCGGCTCATCGAGATCCACCTCCACGACAACCGGGGTGCTCTCGACGAGCACCTGCCCGTGGGCGAGGGGACGTTCCCCTTCGAGCGGCTCTTCGTCATCCTCCGCGACCGGGGGTTGCGTCCCATCCTGACCGTCGAGGCCCACACGGAGCACAACCTCTCGAAGACGCTGGAGAATATCGAAAACCGGGGCCTCCTCGAGGGGCTGCAGGGGGGGGCTCGCGGCCGTGCGCCGATTCGGGCGATCCCGGGGAGGTCCTGACGTGCCGCGCTACCTCGCAAGACGGATTCTGTTCATGATCCCCCTGCTCTTCGGGATCACCGTCATCTGCTTTTCCGTCATGCACCTGGCCCCGGGCTCCCCGACGGATCTCCAGACGGAGATGAACCCGCGGGTGACCGCCGAGATGAAGGAGCGCCTGCGGACCATGTACGACCTCGACAAGCCGCTGTACGTCCAGTACGGCAAGTGGCTCGGCAGGCTTCTCGTGCTCGATCTCGGGGTGTCCTTCTCGCCCGACGGCAGGCCCGTGTCGGCCAAGATCCTCGAGCGGCTCCCCATCACGGTGTTCCTCAACGTGCTCTCCATGGCCCTCATCTTCCTCATCGCCATCCCCATCGGGGTGCTCTCGGCGGTGCGGCAGGGCTCCCTGTTCGACCGGGTCATGAGCGTCGTCGTCTTCGTGGGGTTCGCCATCCCGACCTTCTGGCTCGCGCTGCTGCTCATGATCCTCTTCGGCCTGCACCTGGACTGGCTGCCCATCTCGGGCATCCGGTCCCTGAACTACGAGTATCTCCCCCCCGCCGAGGCCTTCTGGGATTTCATCAAGCACCTGATCCTGCCCGTGTCGATCGCGGCCTTCGGGGGGCTCGCGGGTCTTTCTCGCTACATGCGCTCGAACATGCTGGAGGTGATCCGCCAGGACTACATCACCACCGCCCGGGCCAAGGGGCTGCCCGAGCGGACGGTCATCTACAAGCACGCCCTGCGCAACGCCCTGCTCCCCGTGATCACGCTGCTGGGCCTCTCGGTCCCGGGGCTCATCGGGGGGAGCGTCATCTTCGAGACGATCTTCAGCATCCCCGGGATGGGGCAGCTCTTCTACATGGCCGTCATGGCCCGGGACTACCCGGTCGTGATGGGGATTCTCGTGATCGGGGCCGTGCTGACGCTCATCGGGAACCTGCTGGCCGACGTGTCCTACGCGCTGGCGGACCCGAGGATCCGGATCTCCTGAGGGGCGGGGGCCGATACGCATGGGACGGGCGACGGATCGCACGATGAAAACGGACTTCTGGTACCGGTTCTCGAAAAACCATCTCGCCGTGGCGGGGAGCGTCGTGGTCGTGCTGCTGTTCGCCCTGTCGATCCTCGCGCCGTGGATCGCCCCCTACGATCCCGCGGCGATCGATCTCAAGAACATCCTGCAGCCCCCCTCGGCGCAACACTGGTTCGGCACGGACCAGCTCGGGCGCGACGTGCTCTCGCGGATGATCTGGGGGGCGCAGATCTCCCTCAAGGTGGGCTTCGTTTCCACGGGCATCGCGATTTGCATCGGGACGATCCTGGGCGCCGTGGCCGGCTACTACGGCCGGTGGGTCGATGCGGTCATCATGCGCTTCGTCGACATCATGCTGTGCTTCCCCACGTTCTTCCTCATCCTGGCGGTGATCGCATTCCTGGAGCCCTCGATCTGGAACATCATGGTCATCATCGGCGCCACGGGCTGGATGGGGATCACGCGCCTGGTGCGGGCCGATTTCATCTCGCTCAAGGAGCGTGATTTCGTACAGGCCGCCCGCGTGATCGGGGCGAGCGACGCGCGGATCATCTTCATCCACGTCCTTCCCAACTGCATGGCCTCGGTGCTCGTGGCGGCGACCCTCGGGGTGGCCGGGGCGATTCTCACGGAGTCGGCCCTGAGCTTTCTCGGCATCGGCGTGCAGCCGCCGACGCCGAGCTGGGGCAACATCCTCACGGCGGGAAAGGACAACATCGACATCGCCTGGTGGCTTTCCCTGTACCCGGGGCTCGCCATCCTGGTGACCGTTCTCGGTTACAACATGCTCGGCGAAGGGATCCGGGATTCTCTGGATCCCCGGCTCCGGAGCTGAGGCGGCTGAGCCGCAGGATCATTCCCGTCAGACCGGCGGGTTCACAGCGAACTCACGAGGAGGATCGGAATGAAGAAAGAAGGATCGGAGGCATTCAACATGGGCAGTGCAGACAAGAGAATCATCGAGCTCAAACTCAAGAAAGGCGAGATGACGGACACCTTCCTCGCCAAGTACCTCTCCACGCTCCCCGACGTGGCGGCCCTGGCCGAGGAAGTCCCCGTGGAGCTGGACCGGAAGAAGCCTTCGAAGGGGTAGGGCGCCGGCCGATGCTCATCGATTCGCATGCCCACCTGGAGATGCCGCCCTTCGACCGGGACCGCGACCAGGTCGTCCGCAGGGCGAGGGAGGCCGGCGTGGAGATCATCGTCACGGTGGGCACCACCGTGGAGGACTGCCGCAAGGCCCTCGGCATCGCCGGCCGCTATCCGGGCGTCTACGCCGTCATCGGGGTCCACCCCCACGAGGTCAAGGACATCGACGGCAAGACCTACGACGCGCTGAAGGAAATGGCGGGGCAGGAGAAGGTCGTCGCCTACGGCGAGATCGGGCTCGATTTCTTCCGCAACCTCTCACCCCGGGCAACCCAGATCCGCCGTTTCGGCGAGCAGCTGGAGCTGGCCTCGGAGCTCGACCTTCCCGTGGTGATCCACGACCGCGAGGCGCACCGGGAAACGCTGGAACAGCTCAAGAGCTGGAAAGGCGCCCGGCGGGGCATCATCCATTGCTTCTCCGGCGACCATGCCATGGCGAAACAGTGCATCGGCCTGGGTTTCTACATCTCCATCCCCGGGACGGTGACCTTCGAGAAAAACGAAAAGCTGCGCTCCATCGTCCGCGATCTGCCCCTGGATTCGCTGCTCGTGGAGACCGACTGCCCCTACCTCACCCCCCACCCCTTCCGCGGCAAGCGCAACGAGCCGGCCTACGTGGTCCACACGGCCCGGAAGGTGGCCGAGATCAAGGGGCTGCCTTTCGAGGACGTGGCGGCCGTGACGACGGCCAACGCGAAGCGAGTCTTCAATATCCCATAGCAGTCCGGGGATCGGGGGCCCGGAGAAAACGAGAGGGTGAGAAGGTGAGAGGGCAAGAACGTTGGATAGGTCACGAACCGCGCGTTCGTCAAGGCGTCTCCAACCTTCTCACCGTCCGACCTTCTACCCTTCTTCTTTTTCCAGGTACATCCGCATGCCCCGGATGCTGTTGAAGCAGAAGGATCTCTCGCGGGTCCGGATGTCGTCCGGCAGCAAGTGCCATCCCCCCATGTCCGGGTCGCCGGCGACGAGATCGGCCAGGACCGTCTCCTCGAAGGGTTCGCTGCCGGCCCGGAGATGCCTTGTCGTCGCGTCCACCCAGAAATCGAGCTGGCGCCGGGCCCTCTCGAACAGGCCCGAAACGTCCTGCCTGCAGCCGTAGTGCCCGAGGCAGACGAGGGACACGTCAAGGGCGGCCAGCCTGGCGATGGAATCCCTGAACGTCCCCTGCCGGAAGGGCGGGGGGGTTGCCGGTCGGCAGTAGAACCCGTCGTCGAGGGGGACGTAGACGCCGCCCACCTCGCCGGCGAAGAGGACGTCGCCGACGCGGTACGAGACGTGGTGTGCCGCGTGGCCCGGGGTCTCGATGGCCTCGATCACGGCGTTGCCGATCGGGATGCGCTCCCTCCAGGAGATGGCTGCCTCGGGCACGGGCGCCATCTCGCCGTACGCCTCGGCCACCCTCCCGAGGACCTTTTTCGATTCCTCCCAGAGTTTCTGCGGGGCTGTCATGTGGGGGATCCCCTTGGGGTGGCAGTTGACCCTTGCGTCGGGGAAGTGCCGCATCAGGTGGCCCGTGCCCCCTGCGTGATCGAGGTGGATATGGGTAAGCAGGATGTGATCGATCCGGTCGACCCCGGCCCCCTTCAGACGCTCGACCAGGCAGGGGATGGTGGAAGCCGGTCCCGGGTCGACGAGGATCGTCTGCCCGTTGACCCCGCAGAGCCATGCGCTGATGAACTTCCGGAACCCCTCGAGGGCCTGGTCGATGTCGATCAGGTAGAGATGGTCGCGAATCTGCTGGACGGCCACGGGCATCCTTCCTGTCGGTTTTGCTCGAGTATAGGCGGCCCCGCGGTCGCTGTCAACGCCGGGAAGGGGTAACCCCTCGACGGCGCGGCATTATCGTGCGCGGAAGATCCGCAGCCAAAGGGCGCCGGACAGGCAGACGAGCCCCAGCGCCGCAAAGGCGAAGCCCCACGCCAGGGTTTCCCTGCCGGCGGCGTCGAGGATGGCCCCGAATGCCAGCGGCGCCAGGAAGGCCATCCCGAAGCCCGAGAACGAGTAAATGGCCAGCGCCAATCCCCGCTGGCGCTGCGGCGATTCGGCAATGAGCCCGGCCGTGAGCGCCCCGCTGTCGAAGAGATTCGCCATGCCGTACACCAGGCAAAGGGCCGTGACGAGGTAGAAGTGGAGCCCGGCGGTGAACCCGACGACGCATCCGAGCAGGCCCGACCCGATCATGTAAGCGGCAAGGGCCCTGCGGCGCCCCCAGGCCATGGCCCCCTCGTTTCCGAGGATGCTGGCGGGCACTCCCGCAAGCAGGATGAGCATGGCAACGTTCTGGGGGCTCATCGAAGGGGTGAACCCGGGATGGAGACTCAGGCTGTACGCGAGGAAGGCCACGAGCCAGGACCGGTATCCGAAGAGCTCCCAGTTGTGAGACCCGTAGCCCAGGATGTAACCCACGACGGGCCGGTTGCCCAGGACGATCCGCAGGTCGTTTCGCGACACATGCAGGCCTGGCCCGGACCCCGCGGGTTTGCCCGGCGGCACGACGGCGGCAAAGATCAGGAGCGCACAAAGCGGTCCGAGTGCGAGAAGCTCCGCCCCTACGCGCCAGCCCGTGACCGGCTCCAGGAGCCCGGCGAGATAGACGGAGAGCGCCGTCCCCACGCCGTAGGATGCCGTGTAGTAAACGATGTGCCGGCTCTGGCCCGGTCCGGAGAGATTGTCGCTCAGGGCCTTGAGGCCGGGCATGTAGGTTCCGGCGAGACCGATTCCCGCGAGCAGCCGCAGCGCCGAGGCCGTCCAGGTGCCCTCGGCGAGCCAGCCGAAGAGCAACATGGCAAGGGCGGCAAGAAGCGCAGATGGCAGGTAGATCCGGTGGGCCGGGACGCGGTCGGTGAAGCTCACGAGTACGGGCGATGCAATGGCATAGCCCGCGAAGAAGACGCCGTTGACCCAGCCCGCCGCCGTATTGGTCAGTCCCCACTCGACTTGGAAGGAAGGCAGCAGGGCCGGGAAGTACATGGTTCCCGTCATGGACAGTATTTCGGCGAAACAGATCAGGAATACAAGGCGTCCCTGTGTCATCGAGGGCTCTCGTCTGCGGTTCGGATTGAGTGAAAATCCTTACCCCCGAACGATTCCCGTTTCAAGCTCAATTCGCCGGCGACCGGCCGGCGTGCAACCCCGATTATTTCCTTGATTCTCCCCCCCGGCTGGGGTAAGTTGTATCCACAATCGAATAGCCGATCCTGGGGGTGCCGTACAGGCTGAGAGTATACCCTTCGAACCTGACCTGGGTAATGCCAGCGTAGGGAGTGGCGGAAACAGCGATGAAGGTTCAAGGCACATCCACCAGGGGTGTGCCTTTTGTTTTCGAGGAGGACCTCATGGATGTGAAGCGAGTCCTGACCGTTGCGGGGTCCGATTCCGGCGGGGGCGCCGGGATCCAGGCAGACCTCAAGACGATCACGGCCCTGGGCGGCTTCGGCATGAGCGTCGTGACGGCGCTGACGGCCCAGAACACCCTTGGTGTGCAGGCGGTGCACGAGATTCCCGTCGAGTTCATCGAGGCGCAGTTCGACTCCGTGGCGGGCGACATCGGCGTCGATGCGGCCAAGACGGGCATGCTCTCCTCGTCGGAGATCATCCGCTGCGTGGCGAAGAAGATCCGGCAGTACAGGATCCGGAAGCTCGTCGTCGACCCCGTCATGGCGGCCAAGGGCGGCAGCCGCCTGCTGCGCGAGGAGGCCCGGGAGACCCTCATCGGGGAACTCATCCCGCTGGCCGCGGTCGTCACGCCGAACATCCCCGAGGCGGAGGCCCTCACGGGGATGCGGATCTCCAGGAAGAGCGACATGCGGAAAGCCGCCGTCCGGATCCACGAGCTCGGGGCGAAGAACGTCGTCGTCAAGGGCGGGCATCTCGAGGGCGACGCCGCGGACCTGCTCTTCGACGGAAAGGGCTTCCACGAATTCGCCGTAAAGCGCATCGACACGAAGCACACGCACGGCACGGGCTGCACCTTCGCCTCGGCCATCGCCACGGGGCTTGCCCAGGGCGCCGGCGTTCACGAGGCCGTGCAGCGGGCGAAGGACTACGTCACCGAGGCCATCCGCTTCGGCCTTGCGATCGGCGGGGGCCAGGGACCGACGAATCATTTCGCCCCGGTCTTCCGCGAGGGCGAGCGCTGGCGCTGCATCGAGGAGTTGAAGACGGCAATCAAGAGGCTCAAGGGCATGCACACGGGCAACATCGTCCCCGAGATCCAGTCCAACTTCGGCTATGCACTCCCGGGGGCGACGTCGGCGGCGGAGGTGGCCGCCGTCCCGGGCCGAATCATCCGCGTCGGTCAGAACGTGGAGACCCTCCATGACCCGGCCTTCGGGGCCTCGAGCCACGTCGCCAAGGTGATCCTCGCCGTCATGCGCTTCGACGACCGCTACCGGTCGGCCATGAACATCCGATTCTCCGAGGAGATCGTCGACATCCTGAAGGCCCTCGGGTTCGACGTGGCAAGCTTCGACCGGGCCGACGAGCCTCGGGAAGTGAAGCTCCGCGAGGGCTCCTCCCTCGAGTGGGGGACGACGGACGCCCTGTCGCGGCACGAGGGCATCCCCGACGCCGTCTTCGACCGGGGCGGCGAAGGCAAGGAGCCCATCGTCCGCATCCTCGGGCGCAACCCGGCCGAGGTGGCCGACAAGGTGCTCAGGGTGTCGAAGGCCCTTCGTAAATCAAGAAGTTAGGAAGTGCAGATGTTCGGAAGAGCGGAAAAGACAGGAAGACATGCAAGTTCCCATTCGAGCTCCTGCACTGCATCACTTATAACCGAGAGTCACAGTCTCAATCATGCGCACCCTTTCGGGAGTGCGCGAACATGAGGAGAACGGAATTATGGCGCTAAACGAAGTCACCATTACCCGGGCCATCGTCGAGACGTACACGAGGAAGCTGCTGGCGCACCTGGACGTCGACGTGGCCGTCGTGGGCGGCGGGCCCGCAGGCCTCGTCGCGGCCTACTTCCTGGCGAAGGCGGGGAAGAAGGTCGCCCTCTACGAGCGCAAGCTCAGCATCGGCGGCGGCATGTGGGGCGGCGGGATGATGTTCAACGAGATCGTCGTCCAGGCCGAGGCCAAGGGGATCCTCGATCACTTCGGGGTACGGACGGAGGAATACGAGCCCGGCTATTTCACCGCCGATGCCATCGAGGCGGTCACGACGATCTGCTCCCGGGCCATCCAGGCCGGCGCGAAGGTCTTCAACTGCATCACCGTCGAGGACGTGGTGATCCGCGACAACCGCGTCATGGGGCTCGTCATCACCTGGTCGCCCGTTGAGATGACGGGGCTCCACGTCGACCCGCTGACGATCCATGCGAAGGCCGTCATCGACGCCACGGGGCACGACACGGAGGTGCTGCACGTCATCGAGCGAAAGGCCGACGTGACGCTCAACACCCCGACGGGCAAGCTCATGGGGGAGCGCTCCATGTGGTCCGAAAAAGCGGAACGGTTGACGATCGACAACACCCGGGAGATCTGCCCCGGCGTGTACGTAGCCGGCATGTCGGCCAACGCCGCCTTCGGCGGCCCGCGCATGGGGCCTATCTTCGGCGGGATGCTGCTGTCCGGCCGAAAGGTGGCCGAGCAGATCCTGGCCGCGGGCTGAAACGGAGAACGATCATGAAAGGCAGGCTCACACAACTGGAGGCGGCGCGCAAGGGGATCGTCTCCGAGGAGATGACCGCCTGCGCGAAGCAGGAGAATGTCGAGCCCGAAACCATCCGAAAAGGGGTCGAGGAAGGAACGATCGTCGTCATCCGCAACAACGGACACGGGGCGATCGGGCCCCTGGCCATCGGGAAGGGACTCCGGACGAAGATCAACACGAACATCGGGACCTCGAAGGACCGTGCCGACCCGGCCCTGGAGCTGGAGAAGGTCCGGATCTCCATCGCCGCGGGGACGGACACGATCATGGACCTCTCCACGGGCGGCGATCTCGGGGCGATCCGGCGCGCCGTCATCGGCGCATCGACGGTCGCCGTGGGGACCGTGCCCATCTACCAGGCCGCCGTGGCGGCCGTGAAAGCCGGCAAGGCCATCGTGGAGATGACCGCGGACGACCTCTTTCGCGCCATCGAGGAGAACGGCGAGGACGGCGTGGACTTCATCACCGTCCACTGCGGGGTGACGCGCCGCAGCGTGGAGTGTATCGAGAAACAGGGCCGGCTCCTGGGGATCGTCAGCCGAGGGGGATCCATCCTCGCGCACTGGATGGACTTCAACGATCGGGAGAACCCCCTTTACGAGCACTTCGACCGGCTTCTCGAGATCGCGAAGGAATATGACATGGTCCTGAGCCTCGGCGACGGCCTGCGGCCGGGCTGCCTCGCCGACGCCACGGACCGCGGCCAGGTGCAGGAGCTCATCCTGCTGGGCGAGCTCACCCGCAGGGCGCGGGAACGCGGCGTCCAGGTCATGATCGAAGGTCCCGGTCATGTCCCGATCCAGGACATCCAGGCCAACATCCGGCTGGAGAAGAGCCTCTGCGGCGGGGCGCCCTTCTACGTCCTGGGGCCGCTGCCCACGGACATCGCCCCCGGCTACGACCACATCACGGCCGCCATCGGCGGGGCCATCGCAGGCTGGGCCGGGGCGGATTACCTCTGCTACGTAACCCCCTCGGAGCACCTGCGGCTGCCCACCCTTGACGATGTCCGGGAGGGGGTGATCGCCGCGAAGATCGCCGCCCATATCGCCGACATCGCCAAGGGAATCCCCGGGGCGATCGAGCGCAATCACCGCATGGCCCGGGCGCGCAAGGAACTCGACTGGGAAAGCCAGATCGCGGCCTCCCTCGACCCCGTCCGCTCCCGCGCGTGGCTCGAGAAGAGCGCCAGCGCCGGGGAGGAAGGCTGCACGATGTGCGGGGATCTCTGCGCCGTGCGGCTGGGGAGGAAACGAAAGACCGTTGCGGGGTCATAAAAATAGGGTCGGGTCGAGGGGCACCCCTCGGCTAGCTGCTTTCGGGCCGCCGATGTCTCTCGTCGAGCAGTTCGTTGATGCTGTCCATCACGACCCGCGTCACCCCCTCGAACTGGGCCCGGTATCGCTGCTGGCTCTCTCGCGAGAAGAGCTTGAAGGGCTCCGTGATGCGGAATTCCCTCAGCCTGCCGTCGACGGAAAGCGGCTCTCCGATCCGGTAGGTGACGGTGCCGGATCTCGCGAAGGGCGAATGGCCCGTGTAGATCCGGTCGGAGTTGTTGCAGCCCACGGGTACGATTTTCTTCCCCGAATGCAGGGCGATCTGCGCAAGCCCGGTCCTGCCGGTGCCCAGCCTCAGAGACCGGGTTCCCTCGGGGAAGATGATAAGGTTGAGGTTCCACTCCCTGACGGCCTTGGTGCTCAGCTCGGCCACCTTCTCCATCAGGTGCTGATGATAGTCCTTGAGGTGTTCGATGAAGCCCCGCGTGAAGAGGATTGCCGTCCCGGCCTTCAGTTTCACCCGGGCGGAGGCCTCGTCGATCTTCCCGTCGATCCAGTCCTTGATGACCCGATACTCGTCCTTCCCGATCCTGCGGCCGAAGCGCTGCCTGTAGAATTCCTCCACCAGGTACCCCATGGAGGGCACGGGGATGACGTTGCTGGCATCCAGCATCTTGCCGACCGCCTTGTTGCGGTAGTATTTCCCCTTGGCCCAGACCGTCGTGAAGCGGTGGCCGAGACGCCAGAGTTTGTACTGGAAGGGCCAGTAGTTGTACCGGTCCGTGTGGTTCATGGCGAAAATGACCGTCTCGTCCCGGGGGATCCTCTCGAGGTTCTCGAACCGGATATCCACGTGCTGAAAAAGATGATAGTTGGGCACCAGAACGAGAGTGCCGATGATTCTCTGCCCGATGGGTGTCGATGACAGGCGGATGTTGTCCAGGTATTTCTCGTCGATCATGGATGTGTCCCCGCCGCAATCGCTTTCGGCGTTTTCTTACCATAAGGGCGTATATTCGCAAGGCTTTTCTTCCTCCTGCCGTCGCCTGCCCTTTACATGCCGGCACGGCTGTGTTTTACTTCCCCCAGCTTTCGCGCGAAAGGCGCCGCATGACCCTCTGGAAGGAAAAAAGACGGATCCTCGTCACCTGCGCGCGCGGGATCCCCGGGATCCTCGCGGGGGAGATCCGGTCGCTGCACATGCCTGTCCTCTCGATTCTCGAAACGGCCGTCGAGACGGAGGGCACCCTTGCCGACACCGTTCGGCTCAATCTCTCCCTGCGCACGGCACAGCGCATCCTGTATCTTCTCGATCAGTTTGCCGCCGGGCAGGCCCAGGACCTGTACCGCCGTCTCGTGCAGCTGCCCTGGGAGGCGATCCTCGCCGCCGACGGGTACCTTTCGGTCACATCGAGCGTCAAGACCGACGCCGTCAACGACACCCGCTTCGCCAACGTGAAGACGAAAGACGCCATCGTGGACCGCATCCGCGACCGTGTGGGCCGGCGCCCGGACTCGGGCCCGGGGCGCCGCGGGGCCGTCGTCCACCTGCATTGGGAAAACGGGCGTTGCGAGGTCTGGCTCGACACCTCGGGGGAACCCCTTTCCAGGCGGGGTTACCGGAAGATCCCCCTCGAGGCCCCGATGCAGGAGACCCTGGCTGCCGCCGTCATTCTCGCAACCGGCTGGGACGGCAGGACGCACCTGGTCAACCCCATGTGCGGCAGCGGCACCCTGGCCATCGAGGGGGCGCTTGCCGCCCTCGGCAGGGCGCCCGGCATCCTGCGGCAAAACTTCGGGTTCATGCACATCCTGGGGTTTGATCGCGCGGTGTTCGAGAGGGAGCGGGACGCCCTCAGAAACGCCGCCCGCCGAAAGCTCGCCGGGCGTATCGTCGCCACCGACATCCGGCCCGGGGCCGTCGAGGCGGCAAGACAGAACGCCCGGACGGCGGGGGTGGAGCACCTCATCGAATTTGGGGCCTGCGATTTTCGCGAGACCCCCGTACCGCAGGGCGGCGGGGTCGTCATCCTGAATCCCGAGTACGGGGAACGGATGGGTGATGCCGCGAAATTGGGGGAAATTTATTCGGAGATCGGAAACTTTTTCAAGAATCGGTGCCTGGGCTACCGGGGCTACATCTTCACGGGAAACCTCGATCTGGCCAAGAAGGTCGGCCTGCGGACGAAGCGGAGAATCCCCTTCTACAACGGGCCCATCGAATGCCGCCTGCTCGAGTACGATCTTTACCGGGGAAGCCGCAAGGGCGCAACCGACGGTTGATGTCCCTGGAGCGGAAATTGCAAGCTCCAATACAAAGAGGGAGTCAACGGATTTGATTTCCAGGCGTTTTTTTCAGGCAACAGGTCCGGATTTTGAGGAGGCAGAGATGAAAAGGATCATCGTTTTGTTCGCAGCCATGGCGCTCCTGGTTTCTGCAGCAGGCGTTTCCGCCCAGGGCGTAAGCACGGGAATATCCATATCCAACGGCGAGCTGCGGAGCTTCTACCTCGCCATCGGCGACTATTACCGCGTTCCGGAGTCCCGGGTCGTATACGTGAAACAGCAATACCGCATTCCCGACGAGGAAATCCCCGTCGTTTTCTTCCTGGCGTCCCGGGCCCACGTGGATCCGCAGGTCATCATCGACCTCCGGCTCCGCCAACGGATGAGCTGGCTCAACATCACCTTCCACTACGGGCTGACCCCCGAGATCTACTACGTCCCCGTCAAGCGCGTGGGGCCTCCCTACGGGAAGGCCTACGGCCACTACAAGAAGCACGGCAAGGACTACAGGAAGGTCGCCTTGGCCGATGCCGACGTGGTCAACCTCGTGAACCTGCGCTTCATCTCCGAGTATCACGGTGTGGCCGCCGAGGCGGTCATGGATCGAAGAGGCAAGGGCGAGCGCTTCGTCGTCATCAACGAGCACTACCACAAGGAGAAGGGCAAGCACCGGGGTCCCGGCGACGACCGGGCGAAAGAGAAAGGCCTGGAGAAAGGCAAGAACGACAAGCACGACAAGGACGACAAGAAAAAGGGCAAGGGCCACGGGAAGGGAAAGGACGATTAGAAACCCGGGTCCCGGGTCCTTCCGGGGATGTCTCGACCGGCAGGAATCCGCTGCCCTCACGCAGCGCCCCTTTTGTGTTTCATGGAGTCCGGCTTTCGCCGGAACGGCATTGCTGCAAATCCCTGCCGTCAGGCTTTCCCCGCCTACTTCCTCCGCTCGACGGACCGAAGGGCCTCGTCGAGCTTCCTCATCTCCTCGCCGTAGGCGGCCCAGTTGCCCTGCTTCAGGTACTCCTGGGCCCTGCGGTAGTGACCCAGGGCCTCCAGGGCCAGCTCCCGGTCCGCCTTCTCCCGTGCCGCCGGCGCCGCCGCCCCTGCGGGCCTCGGCCCCCGGTCGCGGATGAGCTCTCCGCCGAAGATGCGCTGCAGCGACTGCTCGAGCGTCTCCTCCATGGCGATCGAGTTGCCGAAGGCCACGATGACACGCTTGAGCTCGGGCAGCTGGCCCTTCTCGGCCGAAAGGTAGAGGGGCTGCACGTAGAGGATCGACTTTTCGATGGGGATCGCCAGCAGGCTCCCCCGGATGGCCTGGGAGCCCCGCTGGTTCCACAGCGAGAGCTGCTTGGAGATCTCCGCGTCCTGGTCGATGCGGGCGTCGATCTGCCGCGGGCCGTAGACGAGCCGCTGTTTCGGGAACTGGTAGGCGATGAGCTTCCCGTAGTTCGGCATGTCGCAGCGCACGGCCATCCAGGCGGCCATGTTGTCCTTGCGGCTCGGCGTGAAGGGGACGAGCATGATGAACTCCTCCTTCTTCTCGCCGGGCAGCTTCATGATCGTGTAGTAGGGGTCCATCTCCTGTTCGCCGCTGCGGCCGGGCCTGCCCGGGATCGCCCAGAGATCCTCCTTGTTGTAAAAGACCTGGGGGTCCTGCATGTGGTAGGCGCGGAACATGTGGGCCTGGATGCCGAGCATGCCGCCGGGATAGCGGATGTGCTTCTGCAGGGGCTCGGGCATCTCGGACAGTGGCTTGTAGACCCCCGGGAAGATCCTCGCGTAGGTCCGGATGATGGGGTCGGCGGCTTCGCTGACGTAGATCTCCACGGTCCCGTCGTAGGCGTCCACGATGGCCTTGAGGGAGTTGCGGACGTAGTTGCCCACGTTCCGCATGGGCTCCGAGTAGGGGAAACGGTCCGTCGTGGTGTACCCGTCGACGAACCACACGAGGCGCCCCTCGGGGGTGATCACGAGGTACGGGTCCGCCTCGAGCCGCGCGAAGGGGGCGATTTTCGAGACCCGCTCCCGGGCCGTCCGGTAGTACATGACGCGGCTCTCGTCGGTGATCTCGTTGGCCAGGAGGATCGTGACGGACCCGAACCTCGCGGCGAAGAGCAGCTTGCGGAAAAAGGACAGGGGCACGCCGCCCTTGCCTGCATAGGTCGAGTAGACGTTCTTGTCCCCCACGGGGTAGTCGAACTCGGGGGCCTTGGTGCGCACGAAGACGTAGTCGTTCGACGTCTCCCCGTAGTAGATCTCGGGCCGCGTCACCTTGAGATTCGTCGTCGCCACGGGCGGGATGTCCTTGATGAAGAACTCGGGCAGACCCTCGGGCGTCACCCGGTTCACGGGGCCCACGACGATGCCGTAGCCGTGGGTGTAGGTCAGCCTCTCGTTGACCCAGGTTTTCGAGGGCAGGGAAGGGTAATGGAGTTCCCGGGGCGAGATCATGACCTGCCGGTACTCCCCGTTGACCATGTAGCGGTCGTTGTCCACATCGAGGAACTTGTAGTAGGTCCGGATCTCCTGCAGCTGGCCGTAGGTCTGCAGCAGCGGGGCGTCGTTCCAGAGGCGGATGTTCTTGATCGTCAGGTCGTTGCGGCGCAGGTCTTCGCGGGTCAGGTTCTCCTCGGCGGGAAAGTCGCGCTCCTCGATGTTGTCGAGCTGGTAGGCGAGGCGCGTGTACTTGATGTTCCACTCGAGGTAGGGCCGTTCGCGGACGATCTCGTTGGGGACGACCTGGAACTTCTGCACGATCGACGGGTAGACCCCGCGGCCGAGGACGAAGAGGGCCGCGAGAACGCCGAGGGCCGCGATCGGCATCAGCGGCCTGCCGACGAAGGCGTAGGCGACGATGGCCGCTCCGCAGACCCCCATGAGGGCCATGATCGCCCGGATCACCCAGAGCTGGGTCGTCACGTCGGTGTAGCCCGGCCCGAAGACGACGCCGCGCTTGGTGAAGAGGATCTCGTTGAGGGAAAGCCACGACCCGAAGACGCCCCAGAAGAAAAAGAGGGACGCCAGGATCAGCAGGTGGCGCTTCGCCGCCGGTGCGAGGCTGAAGAGATGCGGCGGCCGGATGAACACGGCTTTCCGGATGACGTAGACGACGGCCGTCGCGACGAGGGTGAAGAGGTTCAGGCTCACGAACCATCCGAAGAGGTGGTTGAGCAGGGGGAGCTGGAAGACGTAGAACCCGATGTCCTTTCCGAAGAGGGGATCCTCCACCCCGAAGGGGGTGCCGTTGAGAAACAGCAGCAGGTTCTCCCACTGGCCGGCCCCGGCCAGCGCGGCAAAGAGGCCGAGCAGAAGGGAGACCGCCAGGATCAGGAGCTGCAAGGGCTTCCTCTCGGGGGTCACGTCGATCGTGTCGCTGTCCCCGAGGACCTGGAATTTCGGCGCCAGGCGATTGGCCAAGGTGAGGTTCAGAAAGAAAAACAGGAAATAGGGGATGCCGAACAGGGCGGCCGCCTTGAGCTGCGCCGCGAGGCTGACCGTGAAGACGCTCTCGTAGCCGACCTCCTGGAACCAGAACCAGTCCGTGATCAGGCCGGTCAGCCGCCAGAAGGCAATCAAGAGGCCCCCCAGCACGAGGGCCAGGATGAAGCCCCGCGGCAGCTTTGTCGGAGGCCGGAGGGTGCGGATGTCGACCATCGTGTTCGATCCCCTTTTCGTGATGTCGTCCCGGGTGTTCGCCCGGCTCCCGCACTATAGGGGATCGTCAGGAGGCTGTCAAGGCAAGCCGCCTCTCCGAGCCCTTGACGGGGAGGGTATAATGCGGCTATGCATAAACGGGCCCGCCCTCCTTCTCGTTTCCTCCGCCCTCGCGGCAGGGGGTCGGGGCATGGGGGGCGGTGCAGTCGAAGGGAGGCGGGAATCCAATGGAAGCCTACCGGATCGGCGATCACGTCGTCGCCGCCGACACGGAAGAGGACGCCCGGCACTTCTACCGGGAGGAGGTCGGCAGGGAAGCGCCGGCCGTCATCGAGGAACTCAGCGTTTCCCTCGAGGTTCCGGCGGGCGAGGGGAAGACGGCCACCATCCGGGAGCTGATGAACAAGACCCTGGACGAGCGCAACGCGTGGCTGCGGATGGGCGTGCCCTGCGAGCTGCACTGGCCGTTCATCGTCGCGAAACTGAAATGAAGGGTCCGGGGATTTCCCCTGGAAAAAGGGTTTGTCATCCCGGGCTCGACCCGGAATCCGCTCTGAACATGGATTCCCGCCTGCGCGGGAATGACGCCTCGAGGTAAGCGTTGAATCTTCGCCGAGCGCTTCTCTTCCTGCTGGTCCTCCTGATCCTCGGCGGCTGCGCGAGGCGCGAGGCGCCGCCCGAACCGATCCGCCCCGCCGGCAGGGGGCCCATGCCGGCCCGGATGGGCTTCACCATCCAGGCGGGGGCGTTCTCGAAGGCCGAGAACGCGGCGCGTCTCACGGCCCGTCTGAATCGCGAGGGACTTTCCGCCTACTACTTCGTCTACCGGACGGGACTCTACAAGGTCCGCTTCGGCAACTTCAAGACGGCCGAGGCGGCCGCGGAGCGCGCGAGGCGCCTCGCGGACAAGGGAATCATCGAGGAGTTCTGGGTCGTCAACCCCCGCGAGTACGCGATCGCACTCAGGGAAGAAAAAGGGGAGGACTATGTCCGCGACGAGATCGTCCGGACGGCCCGGAGCTTCATCGGTGTCCCCTACCTGTGGGGCGGCGACTCGGCCGACGAGGGGTTCGACTGCAGCGGCTTCACCATGGCCGTCTACCAGTACAACGGCCTGATGCTGCCTCGCTCGTCACGTGAGCAGTCCGCAATGGGCATCCCCGTCGGCAGGGGCCGGCTCGAGAGAGGCGATCTGGTCTTTTTCAGCACGAACAACACGGGCAAGGTCTCCCACGTGGGGGTCTACATCGGCGGCGGGCGCTTCATCCACGCCCCCGGCCGGGGAAAGAAGATCGGCATCGACTCGCTCGACAGCAGCTACTACAGCAGGCGCTACGCGGGCGGGCGCTCCCTGCTGTGAGAGGCAGTTGACCGGGATGCCCCGTTGATCTATATGCAGACAGCGACAACGCCATGTGAGGAATCGACCATGCAGGGAAAGACCGTCAAGGAAAGCGGCGTCATGCTGGCCCAGGTCATGAACCCGCAGGACGCCAACCCCGCCGGCAACGTGCACGGCGGCGTCATCATGAAGCTCATCGACACGGCGGCGGGGGCGGCCGCCGTGAAGCACTCGCGCGCCAACTGCGTGACGGCCTCCATCGACCGCCTCGATTTCCACAACCCCGTGTTCATCGGCGACCTCGTCACCCTGAGGGCGAGCCTCAACTTCACGGGCAGGAGCTCCATGGAGGTCGGCGTGCGCGTCGAGTCGGAGAATCTGCTCACCGGCAAGGTCCGCCACACCGTTTCGGCCTACATGACCTTCGTGGCCCTGGACGGACAGGGCAGGCCCACGCCCATCCCGCCGCTCATCCTGGAGACGCCCGACGAGAGGCGTCGCAACCGCGAGGCCCAGGCGCGCCGGGAGGCGCGCCTGCGGGAGAAGACGAAGGAGAAGGCCTGCCAGCTCGACGGCGAAGCCTGCGACTGATATTCCGGGTTGCTCCCCCCGTGCAAGAAACTCTTTTCATCGAGGTTTTATGAAGAAGCTCAACCCGGAGTACGTGAAGATCGTCACCGGCCTGGCAAACGAGAGCCCTTACTTCCGGCATCTCGGGATGGTCATCGCCGGGTTCGGCATGGGCGAGGCCCTCGTCGAGCTCGAGTCGCGTGACCACCACCTGCAGATCTACGGGAACGTGCACGGCGGCGTGATCGCATCGCTCGCCGATACGGCCATCTTCTGGGCCTGCTTCGCCGAGCTGGACGAGTCCGCCGGCATCACGACGGTGGACCTGAAGGTCAACTACCTGGCGCCCGTCGCCGACGGGAAGCTCTCGGCGCGCGGGCGGCGGATCCGCCTGGGCCGCACCCTGGGCCTGGGCGAGGCGGAAATCTTCAACGGGGACGGGAAGCTCGTCGCCCACGGCACCTCGTCGGTCATCGTCCTGCCCGGTTTTCATTTCCCCGGCGACCCGAAACTCCCGCCGAAATTCCTGTCGATCCCGCCTGGCGAAAGACCCCGGGCCTGATGTTCGCGCGGCTCGCGGAAAGGCATGAATCATGCAGCCTTTCTCGCGCCGGCGCGGTCCGTACGCGCGCAACCTGCGGCCGTCACCCCATCTTCTGCGATTGCAAGACACCGGGAGTCATCCCCTGTCGTCGGGAGATGAGCCGATTCTTGATTCAAGGGAGGAAGACAATGATTCGTTTTTCGTTTCGACGGGTTTATTCGCTGTGTGCCGTCATTGCGACGGTTTGTTTGCTGGGCCTGTCCTGCCCGGTGCTGCCGCCCCCTGCCGATGCCGCCGAGGTGCTGCGCGTCGTGGCCGGTGACGGCAATTCGTTTTATTCCTACTCGACCCGCCTGAGCATCAAGCAGGGCTCCTACCCGCTGAACATCAACGGCGGAACCCGGCCCTACTCCTTCAGCCTGACAAAGCCCATCGTCGCCATCGAGCCTTCCTACCCGGGGGCGCAGGTCTCCTTCAACGTGATCCCCAAGGCGGTCGGGACGACCACCCTCACCGTCAAGGACACCAAGGGCAACACGCTGGTCCGCGAGATCGTGGTCTATGACCCCGGCGTGCAGCCCCTTGCCCTCGGCACGCTGCCCGACGCATCGAACCCCGTGGCGGTCGGCCAGGGGAGAGGGTTCAGCGTCTCGGGCGGCAAGCCCCCCTACACGGTCGTGTCGGCCAACCCGGGCATTGCCCGCGTCGAGGCCAGGACGAACCTTTACTTCGTCTGGGGTGTGGCGGCCGGGTCGACGCAGATCACCGTCACGGATGCGGCGGGCGCGAAGGTCCAGGGCACGGTGCACGTGGGGACAACGAAGCCGCTGAGTCTCTCGGGCGACTCCACGATCCTCGTGGGCGGCAAAGGCGAGCTTATCATCGGCAGCGGCAACCCTCCCTACACGGTGACGACCAGCCCGCACCTCTCGGCGGCGCTCAAGGGCAACGACGCGTACGGGCGGACCGTCTACACGCTCACGACAAAGGCGGCCGGGCAGGGCACGGTCACGGTCAGGGACGGCAAGGGGCAGACGGCAAGCAGGACCATCACCATCAAGGAGTGGGTCACCCTGTCGTTCCCCCAGCTGACCGGGGAGCCCAGAACCCTCGACGTGGGTCAGACGACCCCCCTGACCGTCTCGGGCGGCAAGCCCCCCTACACGGTGACCGCGAGCAACCCCGGCGCGGTGACCATCCAGCAGCGGGAAACCGGGCAGTACAGCGTCACGGGCCGCCAGGCCGGCGCGGTCGGCATCATCGCCAGGGACAGCGGCGGCGCGACCCGCGAGCTGTCGCTGATCGTCCGGAACCTTCCCGTGCTGACACTCGCCGCGCCGTCGGCGCTGACGGTGGGCTCGACGGGCACGCTCACGCTGGTGGGCGGCTCAGGCCCCTTCACGGTGACGGTGTCCGGCGGCCAGCTTGCGGTCAGCAAGGTCGACGACAAGAAATACACGCTGACCGCGAAAGCGGCGGGCACCGCGGTCATCACGGTCAAGGACGCCAAGGGCACGACGAAGCAGCACACCGTTGCCGTCACTGCCCCGGTAGCGCCGCTGAAGCTCTATGTCTCGTCCAGCACGCTGCAGCTCGGCGCGACGGGTGCGGCCGCCATCCGGGTCCTCTCGGTCCAGGGCGGCGTGGCGCCCTACACGGCGAGCGTCTCCGGCAACCAGCTCACCCTGACCCAGGTCAACGCCACGCAGTTCCAGATGACCCCGAAGGCCAGGGGGACGGCGACCATCACGATCAAAGACAGCAAAGGGGCGACGGCCACACAGACGATCACGGTGCAGTAGGGAGCCCGACCCGGACAATCGGGGACGGATACGCACACGGAAGTCCTCCGAGAGCAAGAGGCAGGGTCGCCATCGGCCCTGCCTCTTGTTTTATCTCCGTTTCCTTTTGCTTCCCGATCCCCCTGTCCCAGGCAAAAAGCAGGACCCCTCATCCTTTTATCGTTTCATCAACTTGCTGCTGTTCAGAAAGGAACACTCGCCGTATAATTGATCAAAAGTGTCCCTGTTCTTCGTCCATCCGGCCACTCATTTTTATCAAGAAGGAGGAACGAGAATGATCAAGAGAGCCATTGCGCTATTGACGGTATGCGCCTTTCTGACCGTGAGCGGGTGCGCGACCGTCCCCGAGGAGCACAAGGGCGCTGCCACGGGCGCGGGTGTCGGCGCCGCCGCCGGGGCGGTGCTGGGGGCCGTTGTGGGCGGCGACACGAAGAGCGCCGTGATCGGCGGCCTGCTGGGCGCGCTGGTCGGCGGGGCCATCGGCCACTACTACTCCGACCAGAAAAAGACGCGGACCGAAACGGCCAACCAGTACGGCTACCGGTCGACCCAGGGGCCCATGCTTCGCGTCGAGGATGCGTCCGTCGTGCCGCAGACCGTTGCGCCGGGCGGCACGGTCGAGATGAAGATGACCTACGCCGTGCTGACGCCCACGGAGGCGACGGAGATCACCGTCGTCGAAAAGCGGGAAATCCGGCACGAAGGCAGCCTGGTCGGGAACCCCACCGTGAACGTCACCCGCAAGGGCGGGACGTATACGTCCACCATTCCCCTGACCCTTCCCGCCGATGCCAGAAAGGGTCTCTACGTGGTGACCAGCACGGTGCAGTCGGGTCAGCTCTCCGAGCAGATCCAGTCGGCCTTCACGGTTCGCTGAGGCGGGCGGTGAAGGGAAAAGCGGATCGGGAGAAAACGCGGGGAGCAGATCCGGCCGTTCGCCCGGGGTTTTACGCGCGGACTCCCGGCAACTTCGTGTGAAGGCAACACTCGCAAAGGAGACGGGCCATGGGAATTCTTTCCTGGATCGTGATGGGGTTGATCGTCGGGCTGCTGGCAAAATTCATCATGCCGGGCAAGGACCCGGGCGGGCTCATCGTTACGGTTCTGCTCGGGGTGGGGGGCGCGTTCGTGGGCGGCTATGTCGGGTCCTTCCTGGGGTTTGGGACCGTCACGGGGTTCAACCTGGGGAGCATTCTGCTGGCTACGGGCGGTGCCATCCTCCTGCTGATCCTGTACCGGTTCATCAAGAAGTAGCACATCTCCCCCTTCATCAAAGCTTCTCTCCCTTGACGGGAGAGGACAGAGGAGAGGGTGAGACCTGCCTTGATTTCAAGAGGGGATTTTACTCGACGCTCGCCTTTGAAATGTCAATAATCAGGCCTGACCCCTATTCGGACTGCCTTTCCCACGACATCGCCTGCCGCAGACGGCACAAATGGTGTCGTCCGATCCGAGTCCTTCTTTTCCATGGATGCACGAGGAAAATCGTACTATGATACCCGCTCGGGATGAGAAAAGACGAATCGTTATGGGGCATTGAGGGAAGGAGGATGAAGCCATGAAGAAGATCGCCGTTCTCGTCGCAGTGATGATGCTTGCCGCGGCGGCCTGTGCTTTTGCGCAGTCCTCGGTTGAAAAGGCGAAGGCCGAGGGCAAGGTGTCGTTCTACGCCAACATGACCTCCGTGGAGCCCGTGATGGAGGCATTCCAGAAAAAGTACGGCATCAGGGCCGAGTACACGAGGCTCTCGACGAGCAAGTTCATCGCGACCATCCTGACGGAGCACGCGGCGGGCAAGCTCACGGCCGACGTCCTGCAGGCACCGGTCCCGGTCATGGAGCTGCTCAAGAGCAAGGGCGTCATCGCCTCCTACGTCTCCCCGGCGTCGGCGGGCTACCCGAAGTGGGCCAACAGGGACGGGATGATCCAGAGCTTCGGCATCGAGTACGTCGCCCTCATCTACAACAGGGAACTCGTCAGGGCGGCCGACGTTCCCAGGACCTACCAGGAGCTGACGGACCCGAAGTGGAAAAACAAGATCGTCATGGCCGACCCCGCCACCCACCCGACGACCATCTCCTGGCTCGTGGGCCTCAAGGAGAACGTGATCAAGTCCGACGCCGAGTGGCGGGCCTTCCTGAAGGGCCTGGCGGCCAACAACCCCATGTTCGTGGCCTCCTTCGGCCCCACGCCGGCCCCCATCGAGACGGGCGAGAAGCTCATCGGCATCTCCATGCCCAAGTACATCGTCACCAAGGCCCCCGCGCCGCTCGACTGGGCGAGGGTCTCGCAGCCGATGATGGGCACCCCCCGCGCAATCGGCATCACCACGAAGGCACCCCACCCCAACGCCGCACGTCTCTTCGTCGATTACTGGCTCTCCAAGGAGGCCATGAAGATCATGGCCGACCGGGTGGGCGAGTACGTGCTGGCCCCGGGCGTCTATCCGCCCATTGCCGGGATCGACAAGGCCAAGGTCATCCCGATCCGGGAGCTCTCCGACGACGAGATCAAGAAATGGGGGGCCGAGTTCAAGAAGATCTTCGCGAAGTGACGAGAACCGGTTCTGTTCCCCTGTGCATCCTCTCCCCTCGCGGGAGAGGATTGAGGTGAGGGGGACAAATCCCACTGCCTTTTTCCCCTGCACCCTGACCCGTCACGGGGAACAACGGGAAGGCCTGAAAGAAGAGCCCGGCGAACGTACTCCCATGGAAATCCGCATCAAGAATGTCAGCAAGTTCTACGAGTCCGAGGGCAGGCGGATCGAGGCGCTGGTCGACGTGGACCTGGTGATCCCGTCGAACCGGATCTTCACCCTCCTGGGTCCCAGCGGCTGCGGCAAGACGACGCTCTTGCGATGCATCGTCGGCCTGGAGACACCGGATTCGGGCGAGATCACCATCGGCGACGAGGTCGTCTTCTCGGCCGAGCGGGGCCTCTTCGTCCCGCCCGACAGGCGGGGGCTCGGCATGGTGTTCCAGACCTACGCCATCTGGCCCCACATGAACGTCTTCGACAACGTGGCCTACCCGCTGCAGGCCCGCAACGAACCGAGGGAGGCGATCGCCCGCAAGGTCGCCCGGGCCCTGCAGTTCGTCCGGCTCGACGGGTTCGAGAAGCGCCCGGCCACGAAACTCTCGGGCGGCCAGCAGCAGCGCGTCGCCCTGGCGCGGGCCCTCGTCGCCGAGCCGAAGGTGATCCTCTTCGACGAGCCCCTGAGCAACCTCGACGCCAAGCTCCGCGAGGAGACGCGCAAGGAGCTGCGGCGCTTCCTCTCGGATCTGCGCATCACCGCCGTTTATGTCACCCACGATCAGATCGAGGCTTTGGCTCTATCGGATTCCATCGCGGTCATGCGCAACGGCCGCATCGTGGAGACGGGGACACCGCGGGAGATCTACTTCGATTCCGACCGGCGGTTCGTGGCCGACTTCATCGGGCATGCGAACTTCATCGCCGGGACGGTTGCCGTCGCGGGCGAGTCGGGCACGAGGGTCGACTCCGCCATCGGCCCCATCGCCTGCGCCCGAAAGACCGGCGCGGCGCCGGGGCAGTCGGTCACCGTCTGCATCCGTCCCGAGTTCATCCGCGTGCTGACAGATGGCCGGGGCGAGGGGGAGAACGTCTTTCGAGGGAAGGTCGAGTCCCTGGTCTTTGTGGGCGATGCCTACGAGGGGGAAATCCGCGTCGGCGAGACCCTGCTCATCTTCCGGATCGAGCCGACGGCGGCCATCCGCGAGGGCGAGGAGATCGCCCTGCACTTCGACCCGCGGCACTGCTCGATCCTCATGCACTGAACGGCCTGCCATGCAGAAGACCTCAACAGCCCTGACGCCCGCCCTCATCGCGATCGTCGGGTTCCTCACGCTCTGCCCCGTCGTCATGCTCGTCCTCGGGAGCTTCAGCGGCGAGCTGGGCGCCTTCGGCGCCTTCACGCTGGAGAAGTACGTCACGGCCTACACGGACCCGGCCTTCGCCGAGATCCTCCTCAGCACGGTTTTCTTCACCCTGGGATCGGCCGTCGTCGCAACGGGGCTCGCCCTCTTTCTGGCCTACCTCAACACGCGGACCAACATCCCCGGCAAGTTCATGTTCGGCGTCATCTCGCTCATCCCGATGATGGTGCCGCACATCCTGTTCGCCGTCAGCTGGGTGCTGCTGCTCAACCCCTCGAACGGGATGATCAACCTCTTCCTTCGGCAGCTCGGCCTCGAGGGGGCGGCGCTCAACATCTACTCGCTCACGGGGATGATCCTCGTCGAGGGGCTGCTCGATCTGCCCATCGCCTACCTCGTCATCGCGCCGGCCATGTCGGCCTTCGACGTCGCCCTCGAGGAGTCCTCCCGGGTCTGCGGGGCCTCGAACTGGCGGACGCTGCGCCGCGTGACCCTGCCCGTGCTGCGGCCCGCGATCCTCGCGGCCCTGACGCTCGTCATCGTCCGCAGCCTCGCCTCCTTCGCCGTGCCGTCGGTCATCGGCATGCCGGGGCGGATCTACGTGCTGGCCACCCACATCTACAGCATCATCGCCACGGGCTACGCCGCCGACTACGGGATGGCGGCGGCGGTGGGCATGAGCGCCCTGGCGGCTTCCATCACGCTCATCGTCCTGTACCGGCGCCTGACCCGGGAGGGCGAGAAGTACGTGACCATCTCCAGCCGCGGCTACCGGCCCGGCGTCATCGACCTCAAGGGCGCCCGCTACCCGCTCTTTGCGGCCGTGGCCCTGCTGTCCTTCGTGCTCATCGTCCTGCCGATCCTCGTGCTCTTCTACACGTCGCTCGTGCCCTACGTGATGACCCCCGGCGCGAAGGCCTTCGCGGCGATGGGCTGGAGGCACTGGGTCACGGTCCTCAAGGACCCCGTATCGCTGCTGGCCCTGAAGAACAGCCTCACCCTCGGCATCGGCGGGGCAACGCTGGGAATCGTCCTGTCCTTCTTCGTGGCCTACGTCATCGTCAAGGTGCGCACGAAGGCCTCGGGCCTGCTCGAGTCGCTGAGCTTCCTCTCGTTCTCCTTTCCGGGGATCGTCGTGGGGGTCGGGTTCATGTGGTTTTTCGTCCAGACGCCGCTCTACTCCACGATCTGGGCCCTGCTGATCGGCTACATCGCCACGTACCTGCCCTACGGCCTGCGGCCCCTGACGAGCGCCTTCGTCCAGATCCACGGCCACCTCGAGGAGTCCTCCCGGGTATGCGGGGGCGGGCCCTTCTACACCATGCGCCGGATCGTCCTGCCGCTGCTCGTCCCCGGGATCGCCTCGGGGTGGATCCTGATGGCCACCATGTTCGTCCGCGAGCTGAGCCTCTCCGTCGTCCTGTCGCGGCCCGGCACGGAGGTGCTGGCCGTGCAGATCCTGCGCTTCGCCGAGGACGGCCTCTGGGGGAGGCTCTCGGCCCTGGGCATCATCATGATCTTCATCTCCACGGCCCTGGTGATCATCGCCAACGGGATCGCGAGGAAGCTGTCGAAGAGAGAATAGCGATCACGGCAACAGAAGGCCCCGGCGACGTCAGCCGCCGGGGCCGTTTCCGTTCACGCTGTCCCCTCTGTCACTGGAAGATCTTCGGCACCCCGAGGACCTTGACGGGGTCTTCATCGGGCTTGAGGCCCATGAGCTTCACCAGCTCGGGGCGGATCTTCTCCCAGTCCTGCCTGGCCAGCGCCTTGCCCTTTTCCGTCTTGGCCTCCTCGTAGAGCCGGAAGAACACGTAGTAGACGATGTGCCCTTCCTCCTTCGCGTCCTTCGCCTTCCAGCGCTTCTTGGCGAGCTCGCGCCACTTGCTCCCTTCGGGCACCACCGACTCGTAGACGAACTGGGAGATCAGATCGGCGTCGTGGGCGATCTTGGCCGACTCGTTTTCCGGTTCGGGGAACACGGCCTGCCAGGCGCCCTTGCGTCCCGCCGCCTGGTCCACGGAATCCCTGAAATACCAGTACCCGGTGGAGTGCTCGATGACGGTCACCTGCATCATCTCGATGTCCTTCTCGGAGAATCCCCCCGCACTGCGGGCAATCTCACCGGCCGTCAGGGCCCCGGTGATGTGGTGGATCAGGGCGAGATTGCCCCCGACCTTCGGACTTTTCAGCAGCGCCTCGTCGCCCCAGAACCCGGGGGAGTTCTTGAAGTACCCTGCCGTCTTGAGCTTCGCGACCATTTCCGAACATTTTCGGAAGACGTCGGGGTTCGTCAGGACGGCCGCCTTGTCCTCCTTGCTGATGTTGTGGAGGATGTCCGCCGCGACGGCCAGCTTCCGTTCCCGTTTTGCCAGCGGCCGCGCCATCTCGTAGGCCAGTGCCGAGCACACCCGGTTGTGGAGGATGTCGCCCCCCGGTTCCTTCAACTGCCGGACCGCCGTGGCGATCATGACGTCCAGGAGGCCCTGCAGCTCCGGGAATTCCCCGAGGTAGGCCTTCTCCCAGGCCAGGTAGGGCTCCGGCAGGGCGTACCTGTCCTGCACGGCCGCCGCGGCTGTGCCCGCCGCCCCGACGACAATCACCAGCGCAATGATGCCGGCGATGCATTGCTTCCCGTTCATGTCCGTCAACCTCCTTTCGCCGTCGTTCGATGCCGGTCTTATGATGGTCCAATACCACGAAATGCCGTCGAATTTCACCTGAAACCTCATCCCGGTCAGCCCGGGGTCAAGGGCTGTAAACCGAATGCCCCGCCGTCCGTTTTACCAGTCAACGGAACGATTCGAGTTCAGGGACTCAACCGGGAAAACGGAAAGGATTCAACCACAGGGAAAGGAACCGAACCATGAAACGCATTCTGCTCGCCATTGCAATCACCCTCGTTGCCGCGACGGCGGCGCAAGCCGCCGACGTCGGCGTATCCGTCAGCATCGGCCAGCCCGGGTTCTATGGCCAGTTCTCCGTCGGCCACTTTCCCCCGCCGGTCGTCTACGCGCAGCCGGTTGCGGTGTACCCGGCGCCGGTCGTCGTCCGGCCCGTTCCCGTGGTGCACGCCCGGCCGGTCTACGTGCACGTCCCCCCGGGGCATGTGAAGCACTGGCAGCGCTATCACCACGGCTACCCCGTGTACTATCGGCACGACGGCCGGTACGGTCACCGGTAGGGGCGCCGCGGCGATTTTCGTCGGTGCGGAAAACCGCACGCGCGATCGAGGAGCACGAAACCCCTCGTGCTCTGGAATAGAAGGAAGCAGGGCTTGTTACGGCCCTGCTTTCCTTTTGACGGTCCCGCCTGCCGGGCCGGTTTTCATGCGCCGCCCGCGGAGAGGTTCGTGAGGCAGATGCCCGCGAGCACAAGGGCCCCTCCGGTAAGCAGCGAGACGTCGATCGTCTCGCCGAGCAGGAAGAAGGACATGATCACGGCGCTGATGGGAACGACGTTGATGAACACCCCCGCCTTCGACGGGCCGATCTGCCGGATTCCCTCGTAGTACCAGATGAAGCCGAGACAGGTGCCGAAGAAGCCCAGGTAGACGATCGAGAGCCAGGCGGTAAGCGAATAGCTGCCGAGATTGCCGGCCACCCCCTCGACGAGTGCCGGCGGCAGGAGCCCTGCCGAGCCGATGAGGCAGGCGTAGGTCACCGCCGAGACGGGCTGCACGTCCCGCATGACGACCTTGCCGATGAGCGAGTAGGACACCCAGCTGGCGACACAGCCGAAAATGAACAACTCGCCCCGGCCGATCGCCCCCTGGAGGATTTCTCCCGGGTTGCCGCGCGTGATCACGTGGACGGCGCCGCAGACGGACAGCGCGACCCCGACGGCTTTGAGCAGGGTCATCCTCTCGCCCCGGAACAGCAGCGCCGCAAAGAGGGAGATGAGCACCGGGTTGGAGGCCACGATGACCGAGGCACGGCCGGCCTGCACCGTCTGCATGCCCGTCAGGAAGAAGACGTTGTAGAGGAGGACGCCCGTCATCCCCGAAAGGAACACGAGGAGAAACTGCTTCCCCTGCAGTCTCTGCAATCGCCCCTCGAAGTGTCGCACGAGGGGGAACATGCACACCGAGGCCACGAGGAACCGCAGGAACGACCCCGACCAGGGCTCGACCTCCTGCGCGAGGACGCGGCCGGCGATGAAGGTCCCGCCCCAGAAGACGGCCGTGAGGAAGAGCTTGAGGTAGATCATCCGATAACCTGCCCCGCCAGCCAGTAGAGGGCCATCCCCAGGACGACGGTGCCGCCCAGGGACCGGGTCCGCAGGGCGAACAGAAAGACGGGTCCCGCCACGAGCAGGTCGCTGTTCCAGGGCGACAGCTGCCTCGGCTCGCCGGCGGTCAGCAAAGCCGGCAGGATCAGGGCGCTGAGGATCGCCGCGGGGATGAGGTCGAGCCACTCCTCGAGCCAGCGCGGGAGCGACCGCTGGGAGAGGGCAACGAGGGGCGCCCAGCGGGGGACGTAGGTGACGAGGCCCATGCCGAGGCAGAGAAGAAGGTAGTCCTGCGTGATCATGATGCCCCCTTCTCCCGTGCGACCCGGGGCCATCGCCTCCGGATCAACAGGCCCGCCGTGGCGGCGATGACCGAGGCGGCCACGATGTAGCTGTTGCCGGGCACGCTCAGCGAGATCGCCACCGCCGAAACCCCGGCAATCGCGGCGGTCAGGACGTAAATCCTCCCTCTCAACTGGTAGACGAGCAGGCACAGGAACATCCCCATGAGCGCGTAGTCGATCCCGAAGGCATGGGCCGGGATCAGGGCCCCGCCCAGCGCGCCCGCCACGGTGCTCATCACCCAGACCGCATTGGTGACGTGGTTGACCGTCAGCGCCCGCTGCCAGTCCCAGCCCCCCTCCCGGAACCGCACCAGGTTCAGGGCGAAGCTCTCGTCGGTGACCCCGTAGGCGAAAAGGGTCAGCCATCGCTTTCGGAGCCCTCTGAGGAAGACCGAAAGGGCGGAGCTCATGAGCAGGTGCCGCAGGTTGACGGTGAAGGTCGTGGCGACGATGGCGGCGATGCCCGCCCCCGTCCCCAGCATGGCCACGGCGATGAACTGGGCGCTGCCCGCGAAGACCAGCGACGACATCAGCCCCACGGCAAGCGCGGAGAGTCCAGCCTTCTGGGCGAGGACGCCGAAGGCCAGCCCGATGGGGATGTAGCCCAGGCAGATGGGCCAGGCCGCCCGGATCCCATCTTTTACGATGGATATTTTGCCTGTTGGCGCTGCGCGGTCGGACATGCTCGACATCACGAAGTCAGGAAGCTATGCAGAGCGAAAGATCGGCGTGGAAGGGGCATTTCTTTCTTCTCCAATCTGCATGGGCACAAGATTCCTCTGCCATCGCAAGGCGGTCTGGGAGTGCACCTCCGTTCGGCAGCCTATAGTTTGAACTCCGCCACGATGGGGGTATGGTCCGAGGGCTTCTCGGCCTTCCTCGGCCCCAGGTCGATCCAGCAGTCGACGGACTTCTTCGCCAGCGGCGCCGTGGCCAGGATGTGATCCACGCGCCATCCGAGCCCCCTTTCCACCGACTTGGGCACCCGGTAATCGAAGAAGGAAAACTGGTTGGGCTCCCCCGGGTGGTGCTTGCGGAAGATGTCCACAAACCCCCAGTCCTTCACGTGGTCGAACCCCTCCCAGACCTCGGGCGTAAAGTCCACGTGTCCGAGGAGCCGCTTGGGGTTGTGCACGTCGATCTCCTCGCGGGCCACATTGAGGTCGCCGCACCACAGGACCATCTGATCCGGCTTGTAATGCTTCGCGAAGAATTTCCGAAGGCGCCTGAACCAGTCGAGCTTGTAGGCGAACCGGGGGCTCTCCCGCTCGAAGCCCTGGGGGACGTAGGTGTTGACCACGGCGATTCCCGAGAAGACGGCCCGGATGAGGCGGTCCTCGTCGGCGGGGCCGCCGTCGTCGAGCCCGAGGGCCACCTGGTCGGCCTTCCCCGACGATACGATGGCCACGCCGTTGTAGCCCTTGCTCCCGCGGTAGACGACGTTCCAGCCGGCCTCCTCGAATTCCTTGACCGGGAACCTGGCGTCTTCCGTCTTGGTTTCCTGGAGGCACAAAACCGAGGGCCGGTTCTTCTCGAGCCAGGGCAGCACGATGGGAAGCCGGCTGCGGACCGAGTTGACGTTGTACGTGGCGATCTTGAAGGTTTTCATGGGCCCCTCCGTTTCGATCGTGCGGCTGCGAGAGTATCACAGATTTCGGCTTATCAGAAAGGGGGAATTCTGCTAAGAGAGAGGGGAAGGCGTGAAGGAACGGACATGTCACAGGACATCCACCAGGCCATCCGGGACCTTCTCGATCGGATGTCGATTCCCCACGACGAGATCGATCACCCGCCCGTGGGCTCCTGCGAGGAGTCGCTTGCCTTCCGCGGACAGGCGGGCTGGAGCGGGGCGAGCAGCAAGTGCATCCTCCTCAAGGCCAGGGGGAGATACTACCTGCTTGTCACGACGGCCGAGAAGGAGATCAGGGCGAGGCTCTTCAAGAAAGAGTTCGGCACGAAGGACATCCGCTTCGCCAGCCGGGATGAGCTGATGGAAGTGACGGGCTGCGACCCCGGCTCGGTGCCCCCCTTCGGCCACCGGGACCCGGCACTGCCCATCTACGTGGACGAGGACATCCTGCGGGCCGGGCATTTCATGTTCAACCCGGCCGTCCCCACGAAGAGCTTCCGAATCGCCACCGGCGACCTCAGGCGCATCTACGCAGCCGCGCCCAACCCCGTCAGCACCTTCGGGGAGGACGAGGGCGAGCGCTTCGTGATCCGTCGCTGGGAGAAGGACGCATGAGCGATCGGGAGCGGCAACACGGGGTCCTCGGCCCCGAGCCGATGACGGTCCTGACGGATGTCCTCCTCGCGGCGGCGGCCCTCTTCGCCGGTTCGAGGATCCTGGGCGTCTCCGAGACGCCCGTGCACCGGTATTTCGCCCTGTCGTTTTTCCTGATCGCCCTGGGGACCCTTGCGGGGGCGACCATCCACGCCGTCCGGCACACGGCCCTCCTCCGGTGGGTCCCGCTTCTCTGGCGCATCACGGGCATCGCCGTCGGCACGTCCGTAACAGCCATGCTGGCCGGGACCTTCTATCACCTGCTCCCGGCCGATTATGCCGACATCCTGCAGTGGACCGTCCTGGGCCTCTCCATCGTCTATGCCGCATGGATCTGGAAGGACTACCGGTTCCGCAATGTCATCGTCTTCTACTCCATCGCCATGGCATTTGTGCTGGGGGCCATGGGGCTGAGCTACGCATCCACGGGCTCGCAGGGGGCGAAGCTCATCGCCGTCGGGATCCTCGTCAGCTTTGCCGCCGCCGCCGTCCAGCGCAGCGGCTTCAGGCTGGCCCGCCACTTCAACCACAACGACATCTACCACGTGATCCAGCTCATCGGCCTGTATTTCTTCTACCGGGGCGCCCTGCTTCTCTGAACCCTGCACCTGAAAATCCCCGCGCCCACCCCTTCCCCGAAGGGGGGATTCGTCCGCACCCCGGTCCCGTCCCTTGACCGTCAGCCCCGTCTTGACAAGCGAAAAACCGGATTTAATTTATCGGCAAAAAGCCGGAGCGGGGGCATCGAAAAGGTTGGATCCCCGGGCTCAATCACAAACCGTGAAAGGAGGTTGCAGCGAGATGTTCTGGCCGGAATTTGGTCGATACGGAAGGGTCTGGAGCCCCTGGCGGGAGATGGAGCGGCTGCAGCAGGACGTCAACCGTCTTCTCTCGGGAGAGAGCGCACCGTATGCCGCCACGTTCCCCGCGGTCAACATCTGGGTTTCCGATCAGGATGTCATCGTGACGGCCGAGGTTCCCGGGGTCGACCCGGCGAGTCTCGACATCACGGTCGCCGAGAATGTCCTCAGGCTCTCCGGTTCACGAAAGCCGGAGGAGCTCAAGCCCGATGAGGTGTCCCATCGCCGGGAACGCGCAAGCGGCGAATTCACCCGGAGCTTCCGTCTTCCCTACGCCGTGGACTCGGGCAAGGTGGACGCCAGCTGCGACAAGGGGGTTCTGACGGTCAGGCTGCCGCGCGCGGAGGCGGACAAACCCAGGAAGATCGCGATCAAGACGCAGAAGTGACGAAAGGAGGCAACCCTCATGGCGGAAAAAGAGATCCAGAAGCGAGAGGCTTCCTCGCCCGTTGAAACGGAGAGGACGAAGTCCATGAAGGTTTTCATCCCCCGGGTCGACATCCACGAAACCAGGGACGCCATCGTCCTGCTGGCGGACATGCCCGGCGTGGATGAGAAGTCCGTCGACATCACCCTCGAAAAGAACGTGCTGACCCTCACGGGCAGGGTCCAGCCCGCGGCATACGAAGGCTACCGAGCCGCCTACGCGGAATACGAGGCGGGCGACTACGAGCGGGCCTTTACCCTGTCCGACGAGATCGACCGCGACAGGATCGAGGCGTCGGTGAAAAACGGGGTCCTGAAGCTCACCCTCCCCAAGGCGGAGCCCGTGAAGCTCAGGAAGATCAGCGTGAAATCGGCGTAACGGCATCGAAATCCCTTGGAAAGGAGGCACACCATGGCGAGCAAGATCAAGGATGTGGTCCCGGCGGGCCAGGCAAAGGCGACCCCGCCGGCGAGACGCGAGGAAGAGTTTCCTCTCTTCTCCCTCCAGAGGGAGGTCAACCGGCTCTTCGACGATTTCTTCCGCGGGTTCGACCTCAGGCCCCTCCGCGCGGCCGAGGAGCGGTGGGGCGGGTTCACCCCGAAGATGGACCTCGAGGAGACGGAAAAGGAATACCGCATCACGGCCGAGCTCCCCGGGATGGAGGAGAAGGACGTGGAGGTCCTGCTGGCGGGCAATTCCCTGACCCTCAAGGGGGAGAAGAAGGAGGAAAAAGAGGAGAAGGGCAAGAGCTTCTACCACGTGGAGCGCTCCTACGGAACCTTCCAGCGCACGGTCCCGCTGCCCGAGGGGATCGATCTCAAGAAGATCGACGCCGAATTCAAGAACGGCGTGCTCACCGTCAGGCTCCCCAAGACGGCGGAGGCGAAGACCAAGGGCAGGAAGGTGCCCATCAAGAGCGGGAAAAAGTGAGAACAAAGCCGGCAAGCGAAAGCAAGCCGGCTTTTTCGTCGTCGGCCTGCAGGGTCGGGTTTCACCGGGCCTCGGGGATCCGGAGTTTCATCAGGTCCTCGGCCAGCGTCAGCGGGCCCTGCCAGGTTCTCCGGCACTGGGCCTCGATGTCGGCCGCATCGCACTCCGGGTAGAAGTGGGTGAGGACGAGCCGCCGGACCCCCGCCGCTGCGGCCGCGGCGCCCGCCCCGGAAGGGGTGAGGTGACCCTCGATCGTCATCCCGTCGGGCAGCG
>Ga0209407_1000947_pt1 | contig 32806 bp, 15 predicted proteins | sample AD_JPNHG3_MetaG_FD_184410 | JGI IMG/M metagenome (GOLD analysis project Ga0209407, IMG submission 184410) | Active sludge microbial communities of municipal wastewater-treating anaerobic digesters from Japan - AD_JPNHG3_MetaG (SPAdes) (version 2) | ecosystem: Engineered > Bioreactor > Anaerobic...
CCGTCGGCAAGCAGACCGCCTTCGGCCGTAACCACACCGCCTGTGACCGTGAAACCGCCGAGACTCAGGACGCCACTGGCCAGTACGATATCGGAGCCCTCCGGCAGTGCGCCAGCCACACCGAGACTCAGCGTGCCGTTGCTGACTGTCGTCGCGCCGCCGTAGGTATTGGCCGCGTTCAGCAAGAGCGTTCCGGCGCCCAGCTTGGAGAGGCCGCCGCTGACATTGGCACCGAGTGTGGCGGTCGCGACGTTGTGGATGTTGGTGCCGCCGCCGGAGAGCGTCACGGACGGAGCCGAGGTGTAGCCGAAGCCCGGGCAGGTCACTTGGATGCCGCTGACCGTGCCGCTCTTCGAATCAAACGTCGCGATGGCCGTCGCACCGGTGCCGCCGCCGCCCTCAATCGTGACCATCGGCGGCCCGATGTAACCGCCACGCGGTTCCACGGTGATGCTGGCCACGCCGCTACCGGCCGGAGCCTGCAACGGCACGTCGATCGTCCCGTTCCGGTCGGCGGTATCGAACGCCGCGCCATCCGCGTAGACATGCACGGCATCCGGAGCGTTGGCGCCGGTGTTGAAGACTTTGCCATTCTGGCGCATCAGGAAGGTGCCGCCGTCAAAGTTCACATAGGCGGCGGATCCCGTGCGCGATGACGACTTCGTGATCATCGACGCGCTGACCGTGCCGCCGTTGAAATTGGCGATCGCCAGCATGTTTGTGCGGTCGGCCATGTTGATCGTTCCGTTGATTCTGACCTGCGCGTCACCGTCCGCCGTGAACACCGCAAACCCGTTTTGTAAGCCATTGTCGCTGGCTTCTCCCACGCTCAAATATGATGCCGTGTTGAATGTACCGCCGACCGTGTGCACCACAGCGGTGCCGCCGCGGCTGAGGCCCAAAATTCCGGCATAGACGTTGCCCATCTCGAAGGCTCCGCCGGTCTGCCGCAAGATGCCAACGCTGTTGACGTTACGCCCGAGATGAAAGTAGCCCATGTTTGTGAAGGTCCCGCTGTTCAGTTCATAGTAGCCGTATCCAGAGAATCCGATACGCCCGTCACTGGCGCATCCTCCCCAGTTGTGCATGACGCCGCCATTCTGATAGACCGCGCCGTGGCTGCCGCTATTGTTGCCGACATAGAGCCGCTGCGTGATAGAGGCATTGTCCTGAATCTCAAGAATGCCGCAGCCGCTTTGGCCGATCACCAGCGTCGTCTGTGGCACATTGTAGGGATAGAGATAGCCGCCCCACGCGGTGTTCCCGCCGACGGTCATACGGCCGAAGTCACTCGCCGTGTATCCGACATACGCCGAATTGTTGGTCACGTAGACGAACGTCGGCGCCGGATTGGTGAGGAACAGATGGGCATTGCCGACGTATAGCGTACCGATCTCATGGTCGCCCGGTGCGTCGAACGCTAAAGCGCCGCCGTTAATCCGCGTGTGACCACGATAGGCGGCCTTGCCTCTCAGCGAAAGGGTCTGATCCCCCAGCTTGGTCAAACCCATCAGATTGGTGAAATCGTAGGTGTAGGCCAGCGGCGCGAGGCTGGTGTCGATTGCGAGGCATGCGTTGGCACTCGTGAAGGGTGCCACGTCGTGCAGGTCGCGTATCTCTTCGGCGGTCCAGCCTTGCTCGCCGTTGCTAGCATGCACCGAGAGCGTGCCGCCGTCAGTCACCGTCACGCGTCCGTCTTTATAGCCCGGCAGTGAGCCTGTGTGTTTCACGTAGAGCGTGCCGTTGCTGATCGTGGTCGTACCGGCGTAACTGTTGGCCGTGTGGTTGAGCGAGATCGTGCCTGCACCGACCTTCACTACGCTACCCGGTCCCGTGACCTCTCCATTGAACGAGGCGTAGCATGCGCTCGCCGCATCCAAACGTGCCTGGCCGTCCAGTAGCGTGACCGGACCGTTCCAGAAGTTCCGCGTGTTGTTGCCCAACCGGGCGTAGAAGCGGGCGTTGTCTTCCAGCACCAAACTCCAAAGCGTGGGCGTCGTCATATCATAGATGTCGAAATACGCGCCGCCACGGACGGTCATCACATTGTTCTCATCGCCGCCCATATTGGTGCTGGCCTCGATCGTGAAGCTACCTTCCCGGATGTCGATCGCCGCTGCGGGGCCGCCCGGCGCGACGGACACGGAGGTCAACCCCACCATGTTCTGACCGACTTTGGTGAGGGTGTGGTTGTTCATGGTGAGCGTCGAGGTGCCGTTGACGTTGCGCAGATCCCAGCGTCCGCTCTGCACACCGCCGAAGGTCGTGTCGCCCGCGAGCGTGACAATGCGCAATGCGTTGAATTGCGAGATACCGGAATTGTTGACAATTGCGCCCAGACCGTCGACACCCGCGCCGGTAACCGTGATCGCCTCGGCGTTCAGGTTCATGGCCTGGCCGGTCATCGAACCGCCCACGTCGAGCGTGCCGCCGTCCTCAATGAACGTGCCGGCTGCAGGCGAGCCGAGCGCTGCATTGTTTGACGCCAGCACCATGCCGCTCTTGATGACAGTCGGCCCAAAGTAGGTGTTCGCGCCGGTCAGAACCAGCTTGCCCGATCCCTCATGAGTCAAGGTGCCGCCGCCTGAGATGACGCCTGCAATCGTTTGCGTCACGCTGCCGCCGAAAGCCAGCGTACCCGCGCCCAGAGCGGTCGGTCCGGTGTAGCTGTTGGCTGCCGTGAGCAGTGCCTTGCCAACGCCGTCTTTCGCGAGGCCTGCGGCTGCGCCGTTGTCTGCGATAGACGCATTGACCGTCAGCACGGCTGCGGCGTCGTCGTTCTGCAGGATAACGTTTCCGCCCGACGCGAGCGGTGCGAGAAAACCGTCGCCAGCGGCCTCACCGACCGTAACGGAAGCCTTGTTCTCTCCGATGAAGAGGGCGTCCGTACGCAGGGTTTTGTGAGTACCGTTCTCCTGGGTGGCGATCACCGCCGGCGTGGCGGTATTTTGACGGATGTAACGGATACTGTTGGCCTGTGCGCCCGCTAGCGTGATCGCGCCGACCGTGCCGTCGCTATCGATCTCCGCACCGAGGGCCGCATCGTCAGGGATGACGGAATTTGGTCCACGCGCTGCGATGGAGGTAGTCGCCGCGCCTGATGAAACGTGCAACCCGTTGACCGCATCATAGGCCACCATGCCTTGGCCGTTGATCGTGATCCACGATCCGATCAATCCCGCAGGCTGTCCGGTGATGAAAATCCGTGCACGGTCGCTTGCGCCGATATCGGCACCCGTGATGTTGAGCGTGCCACCACCGGCGCGGGTCAGGGACGCGAAAGTCAGCGTGGCACTCTGTCCCTGGGCGGCTGGCGTGAAGGCCAGCGTACTGGCGTTGTGCCGCACGGTGAGCGCACCAGCCGTCTCGCTGAAATTCGCCGCGCTGCCGTCGTTCTCGACACTCAGCGTGCCGCCGTCCAAAATGATCGACGATGCGTCGCGCAGACGGTTGCCGTTGTTGGCGGTGGCGGTATTGACCAAGCGTAGCGTCGCGCCGTTGGTGATTGTGTAGGATGCAGAAGAAGCGATTGCACCGGCCGCACCAGAGAGAATGAGTGTGCCCTCCTCGATGGCGGTCGAGCCACTGTAGGAACTCGCCCCTGAGATCGTCCACGTGCCGCTGCCGCGTTTGATCAACGTGACCGTGCCGGAATCATTCATGATACCGCCGCTGAACTCGCCGGTGCCGTCAGTCGAGCCCTGCAGAATCAGGGTCTTGCTACCGCTTGTGGCACCGGTGGCGCGCGTAAAGAGCAGGTGGCCGCTGCCGCCCTGCTCGATGGCGCCTCCTCTGTGGAGTTCCACCAGACGGTCGCTGGTGCTGCCCGTGCCGAGGTAGAGATAACGGCAGTCGGCGTGGTTGAGAATGACACTGCCGCCGGCCCCCAGACTGCACGGGGTCGAGCCGTTGGCGATGGTGTCGAATGCGATCGTGGCGGGTACGTTGATGATAGTGCTCATTGTGTAATCATTCGCCGGATTCATCAGTGCGATCGTCCCGTAGTACGAACTGTGCCAGAACTCAAAACCTGTCGCCCCGGTCAGCTTGGCGTTGATGGTAAGGGTCTTGCCGCTGGCCGCACCGTTGTCGAGATGGTTGTTGCCTCCAGCGGTGCTCAGGAAAATCGATCCGGGGCCATTGATCGTACAGTTTCCAGCCGCCATGATACCGCTGCCGCCTGTGTTACTCACGGTCAAGGTCGTCCCGGCGCCGAGATTGATGACGCCGTCCGCCGCGTTGATCTGAATCTGCCGGATGCTGGTGTTGCCGTTCAGATTGACCACGCCGGAGGAGTTGTAGGTGATGTCAAGCACGCTGGAAGCGCGCTGCAGCGGTCCATCCACCGTGATCGTGCCGACGCCGTTCAGATTGAGCATCTTGGTGCCGCCGCTCATGCCGCCGATCGTGCCGACGGTCAAGGTCCGCTCCGCATGGTCGTTGCGTAGCGAATAGGCCGCATTGGCCGAGTCGGGGCCCAGGCGCAGCGTGGTGTTGAGCGTCTGGCTCGCGCCGGCCGTGTCGGTGATGCGGACCTCGCCGCCATCGCGCAGGATGGTGGCCTGGCTAGTTCCGATGCCGATCGTGTACGCGGCGACCGACGCCGTGTCGAACACGATATTCAGGATGCCGGGGAGCCCCGCCGTGTTGATCGTTGTGTTCGCGCTGGCTCCCGAGAAGGTGGCGGTGTCTCCGCCCGACGGATAGGGCGACGCACTCCAGTTGGCGCTGTCGGTCCAGTTGGCGCTTTGTGCGCCGCTCCACGTTCCGCTGGCGGCGTACGCACTCAGGCAGGCTCCCAGCAAGGTGACGGTAACGAAGACATCCAATCGCTTGACAACGTTCATTTTATTTCCTCACTCAAGGGGTTTGGCCAACACAAAAAATTGAACCAGTAGCAAGGAGAAAAGTATCATTCTCAATCTCACCGCGTCAAGGATGCAGTCGCGTTTGGTCTCCAGGTTTCGTCCGGCGGTTGCCACCCCTAGACCGCCCGAAGGGGTCTGCCTCGTTCTGGAGCACCTTGGATGGCTTCGCATCATCTTTGCGGTATTAGCCTTTGTCTGGGCCCTTTGGTCATTCCGTTCATCCCCCAGATGGGCAGCAATCATCGCATTGGTGATTTCTCTGGGTGCCCTGATGACGATCTGGTTAATCACGTAGCCGTCCTCCCAAATCCGCACGGCGGCCGCCGCGCGAAGTTGACCGTTGAGCGGTCAACAGGCGATGTGGTACTATCACGTAAACGTTTGGACTATCACGGAGGGGTTATGGCTGAAAAGAAGTTGTTCGCAGTGGATTTGGGCGCGTCGGGCGGCAAATGTTTCATCGGGTTCTTTGGCGACGGCACGTTCCGCATGGAAGAAGTGCATCGCTTTGCTCACGAGGGGGTGTCCTTCTTCTTGCCGGACCGTACCGGCGCAGTAACGGAGCGCACCTATTGGGATGACACCGCGATTTACCAGAATATCGTCAAGGGCCTGCAAGCGGCGCGGCGCGCGTACGGCGATACGCTGGACGGCATCGGCATCGACACTTGGGGGGCGGATGGCCACTTGCTTACCCAGGACGGCGATCTGCTGGGCAAGGTCTATTGCTATCGTGACCACCGGCTCGATACCATGTGCGACGAGGTCAAAGCGCGCATTGACGCCGAGAAGGTCTACGCCATCACCGGCAACCATTTCCAGCCGTTCAACCAGTCTAACCAGCTTCTGTGGGTGGCCACACGTCGGCCGGAGCTGCTTAAACTCGCCAAGATCTATCTGCCGATCCCCGCGCTCTTTTACTACTACCTCGGCGGATGCACGGCGGTGGATTCGACCTTCGCGAGTGTCACGCAGATGATGGACGCCAAAAGGGGCAAGTGGAGCCGGGAGATCCTGAAAGCACTGGGTATCCCCAAGAAGTTGATGCCTGAGATCGTCAAGCCCGGCACGCGTGTCGGCACGCTGCAGCCCAAGTTGGCCGCTACCTGCGGTCTGAACGAAGTGCCCCTGATCGCGGTCGGCTCGCACGACACCGCCAGCGCTTTTGCCGCAGCGCCGGTTAAAAACACCAAGAAGGCGCTGATCATCAGTTCGGGTACGTGGTCGCTGGTCGGCAAGCTGATCAAGAAGCCCATCACCACGCCCGAGGCGATGGCGTACGGCCTGAGTAACGAAGGCGGTATTGGCAACACGCGTTTCCTGCGCAACTGCATGGGCACGTGGATCGTGCAGGAGTTGCTGCGCGTGTGGGAGATTGCGGACGGCAAGCGCATGGAGTGGAAAGAGGTGGACACCATCACGCCCGCCGCACCGGCCTTCACGGCGTTTATCGATCCCGACGATCCGCGCTTCTACAACCCCGCCGACATGGAGCAGGCGATCCGTAGCTTCATCGCCGAGACTGGCCAGACCGCACCGGCTGACCGCGGCACGGTGTTGCGCTGCGTCTACGAGAGTCTGGCGCTCAAATACCGTTACGTCAACGAGATGATCAACCGCGTCACCAGTACCGAAACCACGGTCGTGCACATCGTGGGCGGCGGCAGCAACAACCCGCTGCTCAACCAGTTCACAGCCGATTCAGTCGGCGTGCCGGTCTTGGCCGGACCGAAAGAGGCGACCGCCATCGGCAACCTCATGGTGCAGGCGATCGGCGCCGGGATCATTCCGGATCTCAAGGCCGCGATGCCGCTGATCAAAAACGCTTTTCCGATCGCCACCTTCAAGCCGCAGGACACGGCGGCTTGGAACGCGGCGTACGAACGCTTTACAAAACTGCTGAAATAAAAGGAATACCGCACGATGATGTCGCGTCTTTCTCTCTCCGCCGGGCTGATTGCCTTGGCGGGCCTCGTATCTGCCCAAGGGCTGCTTTCAAACAAGAACCCCGCCGTGCTGATCGACGGCGTGGCCGCCTACGTCAACTCCGAGATGATCACTATCGGCGAGGTGATGAGCGAGGTGCGGCGCAGTCCATGGGCTGACACCGCGCCGGAGCTGCGCGAAAAGCGGCTGCGCGAGTTGTATGCCGCCACGCTCAACGCGCTGATCGACCGCAAGTTGATTCTGGCCGCCGCGCAAAAATCGAAGATGGAGCTGCAATCCTGGGCGGTGGACAACCGCATCCGCGAAATCGTGGCCAACAACTTCGACGGCGACCGGACCAAACTGCACGACCTGCTGGCGGACCGCAAGATCTCTTTCGAGGAGTGGAAGAAGAACATTGAGGAGGACTTGCTGATCACGGCCATGCGCTACCAGCAGGTTGAGAAGCGCGTCGCGCCGACGCCTTCGGAGATACGCGAAGAGTACGAGGCCAACAAGGGGCGCTACCAGACCGAGACCGCGACAGCCGTTAGCATGATTATCCTCGATCCGCCGGCACAGGAGGGTGACGAGAGTGTCGAGGTGCGTGCGGCCAAGATCGCGAAAGCGCTCAAGGAAGGCACCTCTTTCGCCTCGCTGGCCAAGACCTATTCGCGTGATGCTAAAGCGGCGGATGGCGGTTCGTGGGGTAAGGTCAATCCGGTAGATGTCTTTCGGCGCGAGATCGTCGAGGCACTGGATAAACTGAGTCCGGGCGAGACCTCACCGATGCTGGTGCTGGACGGCTACGGCTACATCGTGCGCAAGGACGAACAGCAAGACGCGCGTGCGCTGACCTTCGAGGAGGCCGCGCCGTATGTCGAAAGTCACCTGCGCATGCGCCATGCGGAAAAGCTCTACAAGGAGTGGACCGACCGCCTGCGTACCGAGTCCTACATCAAGATATTCGAGCTGCCGACCGGAAAGTGAGGCCCGCTTGAATCTCACCTCGCCCTCTCAGGTCAAGGCTTGGTGCATTGAGAATGGGTTCCATCCGAACCGGACCCTCGGGCAGAACTTTCTCATCGACCGCAACATTCTGGAGGTGATCCTCGACACAGCCGGTGTAGCGGCGGGCCAGCGTGTGCTGGAGGTGGGGCCGGGGTTAGGTGTGCTCACTGAGGCGATGCTGGAACGCGGCGCACGCGTGACGGCGATTGAGAAGGATGCCCGGCTCGCTGCACGGTTGGCCGAGGCGCTGGGCGATCCGGAGGGACTTGAGGTGATCGAGGTGGACGCCCTGCAACTTGATCTGGACACGCTACTAGGTGGTGGTTTTGATGCTTTCGTTTCGAACCTGCCGTATTCGGTCGGCACCCGCATTCTGCTGGACGTAGCACTGCACCGTTGCGCGCCGCCCACCTTCACCGTGCTGGTGCAGGCCGAGGTGGCCGAACGTTTCGCCGCGCCGCCTTCGACCGCCGCGCGCGGCCAGGCCGGGGTCTGGCTTCAGCTTGATTACGACGTGCGTCTGGTGCGCGCCGTCAAGGCCTCCTGCTTCTGGCCGCGTCCCGAAGTCGGCTCAATGATTGTGCGCCTAGACCGTCGCGGTAGTGACCTGACGCCGCAGGAGCGGGACGCGTTCTTCGCCCTTACGCGCTACGCGTTCACGTACCGCCGCAAGCAGTTTGCTTCAGTGCTACGTAAAGCGCCCGCGCCGCTGGGACGTGACGATGCAACGCTGGCGGCACTTTTCGCTGCCGCCGACATCGCGCCGACCGCTCGCGCCGAAGAACTTACGAACAGCCAGTGGCAAGCTCTGGCCCGCGCGTTCGCGGGAGCAGAGAGTCGGGGGAGTCGGAAGAGTCGGGAGCGCGGGCGTCCTCGCCCGCAACAACGTGTCACGTAAACGGCTGTGGCATGGGCGTCCCGCCCATGAAGCGAACACGGACAGGATGCCCGTGCCACACCCTCGTGGCATGGGCGTCCCGCCCATGAAGTAAAAGCCTCATGGTTGACATGATTGACACGATTGATTGATGAGGGAAATGATTATGACTACATGCCCGAGCGTCTCAAAGCCTGCAATCGCCATTTCTGGCTTGGGGGCGGTTACGCCCTTTGGTAGCGGCGTCAACGCCCTTTGGCAAGCCCTGTTGCGGGGTGACTCCGCGATCTCCGACATGGATCTCTTCGATCTGGGCGGCATCGCCTGTACACGAGGCGGCGTGATTCGCGACTACACGCCGCCTGTTGGCATGGCGAGCACACCACGTGCCTCCAGCTTTGCGGCCGGTGCCTGCCACGAAGCCCTCGCCCAGGCACGGTTGCTGGATGATCCCGCAGCGCTTGCCGAGACCGCCTTGATCACGGCATCGAATTTCGGCGACATCGACGCCGGCGAGCCTGCGCTTATCCCGCCCGGCCAAGAGGGGCGGCAACCCGCCGCTGGCATCCATTGTGCGCACGCATCGCCCGCTGACAGGCTGGCTAAAACTTTTGGACTCGGCGGACTGCGTATCGCGCTTTCGCTCTCTTGTGCCTCCGGTGCCTCCGCCGCTGCCACCGCTGCGAATTTGATTGTGGCGGGTCGTGCGCAGCGAGTCTTGATCGTCGGCTACGATGCCCTCTCGCGTTTCTCGTGGAGTGGCCTCTGTTCGTTGCGCACCATGACTAGAGAGGTCGTACGGCCTTTCGATGCCGCGCGTAGCGGCACCATCTTTTCGGAAGGCGCGGCCGCCTTGGTGATTGAGCGGGCCGATCTCTGCGCCGCGCGCGGCGCGACAGCGCTCGCGTGGCTGCGCGGCTGGGCTTCCGGCAACAACGGCCACCACATGACCGCTCCCGCACCGCGCGGCGCGGGATCGACTGCCGTCATGCGCGAAGCTCTGGTCTGCGCGGGCCTCCCGCCGGAAGCTGTCGACCACATCAACACACACGGCACCGGTACGAAGCCCAACGACAGCACGGAGACGCAGGCCATCCAAGACCTGTTTGGCGAACGCGCCGCCACCATTCCCGTGACCTCAGTTAAAGGTCTGTTGGGGCACATGCTGGGCGCGGCCGGATCGGTCGAGTTGATCGTCTCGGTGTTGTCGCTGCAACAGGGCGTTATTCCTCCGACCGGCAATCTCACCACGCCGGATCCCGAATGCGCGCTTGATGTTGTGACGTCGCCGCGCAACGCCGCGTTTCACTGTGTACTCTCGAACTCGGCCGGTTTCGGCGGTTGCAATGCTGCCGCAGTTCTGACGCGCGACGCACCCGAACCGCCTTGCGTCGCTCCAGCCGCAACGACAGCCGCCCCCGTTTTGATTACCGGTCTGGGCGTCATCAGTGCGCTCGGTATTGATGCCGAGGAGAATGGCGCGGCCCTTCAGGAGGGAGAGCCCGCCCTCTTTCCGCTGGCGCGTTTCACGGTGCCGGAAGCCGCCGAGCCGCCGCTGGTCGGCGAGGCTCCCGATCTGGACCTCGATGCATGCGGCGTCGCGCCCAAAGCGTACCTCGATCGCGCGAGCCAGCTTTTTTTGGCGGCGTGCGGCATGGCATTCCAGACATCCGGGATCGACGCCGCTGCGCTCTCCGCGCTGAACGTCGGCATCATGGGCGGAACGGCTTGGGGGTGCCAGTCAACAGCCGAACTGTTTTTTGCCGACTTCATCCTCAAAGGTCCGCGTCTGGTCAAGCCGTTCCTCTTCCCGCACGCCTACGCCAATACCGCTGTCAGTCTGGCCGCGATGGAGTGGGCGCTGAAGGGGCCGCACGAGAATGTGGTGACGCGCGCGACCGCATCAGGCGTGGCGCTGATCGAAGCGTTTGACCTGCTCCGTGCCGGACGGACAAAGGTGATCGCTGTCTGCGGCGCGGACGCGCTCTCCGGTGTCGCTCTGAACGCGCGCGCCGCAGCCGGCGACCCGGCGCCGATGGGCGAAGCCGCCGCCGCGCTGGTTCTCGAACACGCCGACACCGCCGAGGCGCGCGGCGCCCGCCCGCTCGGGCAACTGCTGGGCTGCGGCCTTGCGCCGACGGCCGATGAGGCGCTCCAGGCGGCGTTGACCCAAGCGGGGCAGACGCCGGACACACTGCACGCCGTTTATGTCAACACCGCCGCCCGCGACGCGGCGGCGCGGCTCCTGCCCGGCCTGTCCATCGAAGAACCGGCGATCCTGTGCGGCGATGTCCAAGGCGCGACCTCAGCCCTGCATCTGGTTCTCGCGCTACTGGCCCGGCCAACGAAGCCCGTGCTCGTCCTCACAGCCGAACCCGGCGCATGCGTCGCGCTGATCGCATCGTGCGCGGCTTAATGTCAGGCTTTCTCATCAAGTAGCGCGTGCAACGCGCGCCAGCCGACCGCCCGCACGCCGGGGCATAGCGGCATGGGCGCGGCACGATCCGCCGTGTCGGCATGTATGACCAGCGCGCGCGTCACGGCACTACTACCTATCGCCGTTGCCAAACGCGTCAATGAACGCCCGTCGTCGGGCATCGGCGTGCGGGTAGCCTTGGCTTCGATCAGCAGCAGGCGGCGGTTGCCCTCGTCCACCACGAAATCGACCTCCAGCCCTTGGCGATCGCGGAAAATGTACAGCCCCCGCTCCTGTCCCCGGTTTAGACGGTGCTTGACGATCTCCGAGGCGACCAGTCCTTCGAACAGCGGGCCACGGAAGGGCGAGACGGCTAAATCCTCTTCATTTCGGATCCCCAGCAGTGCGGTCGCCAGACCCGAGTCCACGAAATAGACCTTTGGGGTTTTGACGATCCGTTTGCCGAAGTTTTCGTAATAGGGCGGCGTCAGGATGATCTGTCCGGTGACCTCCAGGATGCTCAGCCATTGGGTGAGGGTAGGCACGCTCACCCCCAGCGGTGCGGCCAGAGCCGTCTTGTTAAGCATCTGGCCGCAACGGCTGGCCAGCAGCGCCATAAAACGGCGGAAGGTCGCGAGGTCGCGGATCGAAGTGACGGCGCGTACATCGCGTTCAAGGTAGGTCTGCACGTACGAGCGGAACCAGATGTCCGCTACTTCAGGCGCGGCCTGCACTTCGGGGAAGCCGCCGAGCCGCAACGTCATGTCCGGTGTCTCCTCGGCAGAGAACGGTAGCAGCGAGAAGACCGCTGCACGCCCCGCCATAGACTCGGTGATACCCTGCATCAGCGGGGCCTCCTGTGAGCCGGTGAGCAGCCACAGCCCTTTGCGATCCGGCTGCCGGTCGATGCGGGTGCGCACGTAGGCGAACAACTCGGGCGTGTTCTGCATCTCGTCGAGAATGACAGGAAGCGTGAGGCTGTCCAGAAACGAGCGCGGATCAGCCCGCACCCGCGCCACGACATCCGGATCTTCCAGCAGTACGTGCTGACAAGAGGGGAACAGATGGCGCAACAGCGTGGTTTTTCCGGAGCGCCGAGGCCCCGTCACCAGCACGGCGGGAAAGTGCGCGACCGCCCGCAACACCTCCGCTTCCAGTGTTCTATCCCGGTATTTCATGTGACATTTATAAAGTGTCGGTTTAGAATTGTCAACACAATTCAGAGCCGTCCTCGCCAGCCTCTGATTTTCGCCCCGTTGTCTGTCGTTCAGTTCTGTGGGCCGTGCCACATGGGGAAAAATGAGTTTTCGACAAACCTAATCGGATAGGATACCATTCGACCTAAAGAGCCACTCTTTGGCATCGGGTTTCAGAAGGGCAGAACTGAACGCTCTGTCGTGTTCTACAGTGGTGATAGGTAATGATGCGCTTTCGTATAAAACCAGTCTTGATAGTCGCAGGCGCTATGGCGGCATCCCTTGTGGCGTTGTTCTCTCTGATCTCCTGCATTGAGTGGGCGTACATAAAATGGGAAGAGACTTTTGACATAGAGTTTGACTTAAATTTATGGAATCAAGGTAGCCGCGAACGACTGTACTCTGAATTCGCAACAAAAATTGACGCTCCTCGCATCAAAATGTGTCGCGACATCATCGCGAAAAAACTTCTGCTGGGAAAGACAAAAGCAGAGATCGTTGATCTGCTCGGCCAACCAGACAATTATCCATTCAGAGAACCTTGGGGATTCAATTATTGGGTCGGTCTACAAAGGGGACCAATGAAAATGGACTCTGCATGGTTGGCAATAAGGTTTGATGACACACATCATGCCGTTGAAGTTAAAATGAAACAAGACTGAGAACGCCCAGCACACGGTTCACGGCCCGTACACCGGCTCCAGGACAAAACCATATTGATAGACACGACCGGCGGGGAGTTGGTGTTCGGGCCAGGGACGCGCGCCCCAACTGTTCTCGCCCGCGAGTCCCATCTGGCCGTAGTCGAGTCGCAGCACCCGGTTGCCGCAACGGCTGAGTTCCCACGGATGTTTGCGCGTTTCAAGCTCTTCCGTCGTGTAAGGCAGGAGACTGAAGTTGAGCTTGGGATCGCCCCACACCCGGATGCCCTTGCCCGATGCGTCGGTGAAGGTTGCCCAGAAGACTTCCGTGCGGTTGCCGGTTTCCTGCGGCTCGACATAGGGGAAGAAGAGGTCGTCAGCCGGAAGTTCGTAACGACCGAAAAAGGCTGAGTCGCGGCGGTCCGTATAACTCTCGTGAGGCCCGCGCCCCAACCAAGCCACGCGGTCATAAGCAGCCGGAATCTGCGCGGTCATGCCGATTCGCGGCAGCGCCGACAGCCCCTCGCCCTTGGGCTCGATCTGAAACGCCACACGGATCTGTCCGGCGTTGGTGAAGGTGTAGATCAGCGTGCCGACTGTTTCGCCTGCGGTGGGGTAGGCGAGTGACACCAGCACGCGCCAGTTGCCGTCGACTTCGCGCCGGACCGTGACTTCGCTTACCTTGCGGCCTGCGGTTGCTTCGCGCCACACCGCATGACGCGCCGCCATGTTGTTGCCGCGATCGTTATCGGTCGGCGCGCGCCAGAAGTCTGGCGCCAACGGCGTCAGGAGTTGCTCGACGTCGTTGACCTTCCAGGACTCAATCGCGCCGCTTGCCTTGCCGATGCGCACGCTGAAGCCGTCGCCGGTTGCCGTGACCGCCGTTTTGCTCTCATCAAGCTGGACGACCGCACGGCCCGCGACATTCGCGAATGGCGCGGGATGTGGATCGGCCGGCGCGACAACTTGGTCGCGGGCGACCACGTGGCCTTTTTCGGCCCAGATGCTCGCGCGGGTTGTGGCGAAGCTGAAGTTCCATGTGCTGACGCGCGCCGCATAGGTAGGGCGGCGTACCATCGAGAGCGGCAGTTCGACTGTGCGGCTACCCTGCGGCGGCACGTCCAGCGCCTTGAGGCGGCCCTTCGCCACCACCTCGCCGTTCTCCTCGTAGGTCCAACGGGCATCGAAGCCGCTCAGGTCCGTGAAGAGGTGGCGGTTGCGAATCAGGAAAAGACCGCGCGACACATCGACCGCCTCGACCGCGATCGGCTGATAGCAGTACCGCATCTCCGCGAACTGCGGTGACGGACGGCGATCAGATTGTACCAGCCCATTACAGTTGAAGTTGTCGTCGTTGGGGAAATCGCCGTAGTCGCCGCCGTAAGCCCAGAAGGTCGTTGGACCGTCATGGCGTAGGCGTTCGGAGGGGATCGGGTGGCGCAGTGCCTGATCGACGAAATCCCAGATGAAGCCGCCCTGCAAATTGGGGTAGGTGCGGATCACGCGCCAATAGTCGGCCAGATTGCCCGACGAATTGCCCATCGCGTGCGAGTATTCGCAGAGGATGAAGGGGATGGTCGTATCGCTGCGACGCCCGTACGCCTCGATGTCGCGCACACGGGCGTACATGGTGTCGACGAAATCGTGCGGCCCGTTGCCCTGATTTTGGATCATGCGGCTCGGATCGCGTGTCTTGATCCAGCGGTAGGCCTGCTCGAAGAAATCGGAGTCGACGTTGTTCTCGTTGCCGAGCGACCAGAAGAGGATAGAGGGATGGTTTTTGTCGCGTTCGACCATGCCGATCTCGCGATCCATCGCGGCGTCGCGGAAGCAGGGGTCACAGACCGGATTACGTGCATTGCTGAGACCGTGCGTCTCAAGGTTGGCCTCGTCCATCACATAGAGCCCGTACTCATCGCACAGGTCATACCAGCGCGGATCGTTGGGATAGTGGCTGGTGCGCACGGCGTTGATGTTGTTGCGTTTCATCAACAGGATGTCTTCCACCATACGGCTGTACGGCACGGCATAACCGTGGTCGGGATCCATCTCGTGGCGGTTGACGCCGCAGATCATGATCGGCTGACCGTTCAACAGGATCTGGCTGCCGCGCGCCTCGACTTGGCGGAAGCCCACACGCTGCGGGATGGATTCGATGACCGCACCTCGCGCGTCACGTAGCGTGAGCAGTAGCGTGTAGAGCGCAGGATCTTCAGCCGACCACAGGCGAGGCGCATCGACGGCAAGGTTGAGTTGGAAGCAGCCATCGACCGGCATGGCGCGCCCGCGCGCGACGTGGCGTCCCTTGAAACTGCGCGGGACAAGCTCAGCTTCAAGCACTGGCGGCTGGGCATCAGTGGGTTGCGTGAGGCGCGCATCGATCTTGAGATTCCATGTGTCATCGTAGACGCCTGACGTCAGCGGCGTGGTATGCACGATGAAATCGCGCAGGTGGATCTTCGGCGTCGACCAGAGGTAGACCGGACGGATCAGGCCCGAAAGCCGCCAGAAATCTTGATCCTCCATGTAAGAGCCGTCGCACAGGCGGTAGACTTCAACCGCAAGCGTGTTATCGCCGTCGGTCAGCGAATCGGTGATGTTAAACTCTACGCCTTGGCGTCCGTCCTCGGCGTATCCCAAGCGCTCGCCGTTCAGCCAGACGTTGATCGCGGAGGCAAAGCCCTCGAAGCGCAAATACACGGTGCGTCCTTCCCAATCTTCCGGCACTCGGAAGGTACGGCGGTAGGAACTGACGGCGTTACGCTCCTTGAAGGTCGTGTAACGCGAATCGGGATCGCCCATGACAAATGGCGGATCGACCTTGAAAGTGTAGCCGATATTCTTGTAGAGCGGCGTGCCATAGCCCTGCACCTCCACGCAACCGGGCACGGTGATCGCAGACCAGGCTGTCGTATCGAACGATGGTTGATAGAAGGTGGTCGGACGCTGGTCGGGGTGCGGCACCCAGTTGAACTGCCACTCGCCGTCGAGCGAGAGAAAATAGGGCGACTCCTCGCGCGATGTGGCGTTGCGCGCCGCCTTGGGTGAATCAAAGACCATCATCATGGCGGTTGATGGCTCCGTACCGACGCGGAAGACGCGCGGGTTCTCCCAGTCGGGGCGGCTCTCGTAACGCGCGGCATTGTGCGTAGCGGCGGGTCTCAGGTTGCCGTCCAGCGTGAAGACCGTCTCTACCCAGTTCGCCCGTGCGTTGCGCGTACCCTCAACAGCGAGGTGCACACGTCCAACGCCCTTCAAGTCAACGTCGAACGGCTTGGCTGGCTGGCCGGTACGCAGCACACCACTGCGCCACAGTTCGCGACCGTCGCCGCTGATCACGAATTCGGCCTGACCGTCGAGGTTGTCGTCCACTCCGACCTTGCCGGCGAAACGGACAGCCGAGCCGGTCAGTAGACAGAGTTCAGCCGGGATGGTCAGTCCCAATCCTTCGGCATACTTTACACCCGCGACCGCAAGCCCACTGGTGTCGGCTCTGCCGCCCGGCGTCACAAAGGTCGCATCCAGCGCGGAGAGCCAGGCGTTCGGCCAGCGGAGCGAATCGATCGTGCGCGGCGGCTGATCGGAAGTGGTGATGAACCGTGCATTCAGCCAGTCAGCATGGTCGGCGGCGTTGCCGTCCTGCCACGGGTCGACACGCAGCAACAGATGGGTGTACGGCGTAACGTCGAGATCGATCTTCACGGCGCGATCGCCGCGCCGCAACGGACGGCTCTGCCAGATCAGGCGGTCATCGGCGATCACCTGAAAGACCATGCGCTTGTCGGCCTGGTCGCTGGAGTCATCCACACCGGCCTCGGCGATGAAGCGCGTCGCGCCGCGCAACTCCACATACAACTCGGAGATCGAATGGGTCGCCACGCCGTTGGTGTAGGTCTGTCCGGCCACGCTCAGGCGTCGTCCGAGCAGATTGAAATCACGTGCCGCTTCTTTCCAGCCTTGGCGCGTCTTGCTGATGTCAAGCTGCGAGAGCCAGACCTCGCCCGCGCTGGCGGTCGCCGCACAAAAAACCCCAAGCCATCCCCAAACCATGAACGCTGTCACTTTCATGGGGACAAGCTTAGCACGACGGTGCGCTCTGCGCGAGACGAAACGTTTGTTCTGGCGGGATTCCAGTAGTTCTTAACCATGAACCACATGAAACTTCATGAAAATCAGGATTGAAAAACGTCCATGGACAGTGCTTTTATCGGTTGCATCTCAGAAAATTACGCCGCGTGCGCGATACTCTGCACATGGTTTGTTGGAAAAGTGTTGTCTAAACACCACGTGGCACGGGCATCTTGCCCGTGTGGCGGCGTGAAACGCCGCCCGGACGAGCGACGCTCGTCCCGGCACTGCGCGGGCTCGATCATCATCTAAACACCTGTCCCCCTTGTTGCCCAAAAAACTCCTGCCGCGCACCGCACGGCAGGAGTTCACTTATTACCTCTGGGGGTCTTGCAAAACCCCTTGCCTACAGGCGTGGCACGGGCATCTTGCCCGTGTTTCATGGGCGGGACGCCCATGCCACGAGAGGTTTTGCAAGATCCTTCTCTTACTTATTACCTCTTACTTCGCTCAGAAGCCGACACGCGGCTTGACGCTCTCTTTACGGATCTCTTGCTCATCCGCCCAGACCAACTCGCCGGAGCGCAAGTCTTTGAGCGTCATCGAGAACTTGTAGTATTGATCCACCGTGCGCCCGACCTGCGTCTTGATTTCGCTCAGGGCACCGGTCAGATACATCTGCGCCGCACTCTGCTGACCCGGCCTGATGGCCTTTTTCTGATCGGTCAGGCCGAGGTTAGCCTGAGCGTCCATGAACTCGATATCCGTGCCGGCGGTCGATTTATCGACGAACCGGAACATGCCGGAGCGCAACAACTGCATGCGCAGCGAATCGGTGATGCTCACCATGTCCACATGCTGCGTCGTGCGGTTCTTGAGCGGCTCGACATCCAGCACTGGCCGCTTGCCGCCGGTCGCTTCACGCACCCCCGGTGCGCTCAACAGCGATTCCGCCATCTTCTCCACCGTGCGCCGCACGTCCTGCGGCTCCAACTTGGAACTGATCGGCGCACGGTCGAGTTCCACCTCGCGCACTGTCGGCGTGCTCGCACACCCGGTCAACCACAGGGCCGCAACGGCCACACTCGTCATCATCCACAACGTTTGTTTCATCTCTTTCCTCACTTTCGTTTGAAGCTCTTGCAAAACCCCTTGCTTACAGGTGTAGCACGGGCATCTTGCCCGTGTTTCATGGGCGGGACGCCCATGTCACGAAGGGTTTTGCGAGAGGCTTGTTTTACAATCAATCCGCTGCTTTCAGATCTCGTACGCGCAGCTTCGAGGTCACGCACGCCGGGGAGTTCGCCACGCCGGTCACCGTGACCGTGTCGCGCCCCTCTAGAATCAGGTTGCGATAGGTCTTGGTCGCAGGGTCGATCTCCATGCCGTTGGCATCGAACCATGCGATCCGGTAATTGAGCCGCAGACGGCGGTGCTTGGTCGACTGGAGCGTGATGTGGACGCGCTTGAGCCCGTTCACCTCATCGTAATTCACCTTAAGCACTTGAATCTGGTCGCGTAGCCGGGTGCTGTCCTCTAGTACCAGCGAACTGCCGGTCACGTGATCGGTCAGCACCGAGGTTCCTGCTGTCTCGACGCAACCGGTCAGCGTAACCAGCGCGGTCGTCAGCAGGACGGCACCAGCGAGAGTGGTCATACGTTTCATGGTGTCTCCTTTCTTATCAGGGATGTGTACCTACATGATACAATGTTTTCGGTCCGCCCGGAAGCGTAACCGGTGGAAAACCGGCTTGCAAGCTGCCGCAGACGTGATAGGCGGTCGGCGCGCCTTTGCCGTTCAGCGAGGTCGTCGCGATACGGGAGTTGCCGCCTAGATCCGCCACCCACACCAGGCGGGTTTCGCCCTCCGCCACCTTGACGGGAAAGCGCGTGACGAAGCCGTTCACTTGATTGCGCAGCTCGATCGTGTGCTCCCCCGGCTGGCATGCGCCGCGGTAAAGGTGCGCCACTGTCGGTAGCGTATACCACGCGCGCGTGTCGGCCTTGTTGATCGCCGTGGCCACCGCCGTCACCAGAAAAACCGCAGCCTGAACGCCGTCGTTGCCGGCGTGGCGCGCCGCCTCCTGCGCGACAACACGCGTCGTCGCGCGCGTGACATTGCGCACCACGACGCCGGGGATCTTCTCCTTGAGATCGCGGTACGCCAGTGACTGGATCGAGATCGCGGGTGCACTCAAACCACACGAGCGTCCGTTCGCCATGACCTCGACCGTCATCGGTACGTGGGCCGGATCTTGATAAAACGGGAAATCCACCGAAACCACTGCCGTGCCGATCGGCAACGGCACTTTCATCGAGTGCCGCTGCGGCACAAACCCCTCTTCCACGATCAGGATCAGCTCGGTGGACGCGCGCGTCAACGCGGCGGCATCGGTGCCGGCTTGCGCCGCTAACGTCTTGAATGCCTCGGTGTCCTGTGTGCGCAGTGTCCGCAGAAAATCCTTCTGGACGTACGGGTTGCCGGGGATCAGTTCCCACGCCTTACGGTAGGCGAGCGCGGCATTGGCCTGGTCTTTGTCCTCTTCGAGCAGGAGACCGGAGAGGTACCACGCCAACCCGTTCTCATACGAGCTGCGCGTCATCTCGATTACCGGCGCCATCCCCTGCATGCGACCCTCGACCACGCCGATGCTGTTCGAAGAGCTTCCTGAAGCCGCCTGTACCCGTGCGTCCTCCACCTCTTTGCCGTATTTCTCGGCAATCTGGTCCTGCGCGAAAACCGCGCGCCGCGCCTCGACCGTAGCCGCATCGCGTTGCCCGAGGAACAGGTGGTTGAGCATCTGGTACTGGAGCGCGTGGATGAACTCATACGCCGGCAGGCGGTACGGTCGTGTGCGGTCATCTGTGATCGTGCCGGCCATCACCGTCGCGCCGGCATCACCCAGCTTGAGCGCGGGACCGGTCTCGGTCTTTTCGATCACGGTATCGATCACCGCAGCGAAGTTGGTCGAGCTTCCCAGAAAATCGCCCGAAAGCATTCGCACGCGGCCCGTCTCGACAAACCCCAGCTCTTGGCTGTAGGTGCTGCGCTTGAGTTTCTCGGACCATGCCAGCGCGACCGGATCGTTTCCCGTACGCAGACCGGAGAGCGCCCGGTCCACGCCAGGGTTGGTCGACACGCAACCGACCGTCGCAAGCAACGCGGCCAAGCAGAACCCGAGCAGCCCCGCGCGTTGAGCGTTGAGCGTTGCTGCAATCGATTGGTGACGGGGGAGCGAAGCGCGTGCGTTTCTGGTGAAAAGGGGACGGCGAGTCGGGAGCGCGGGCGTTCTCGCCCGCAACAACGTGTCTTGCAAGAGGCCGATATGCGTATTTCCTGAAAGCCAAGCCGCGCATCTGAATCGCGTACGGCCTTTCACAGAGCGGGCGAGGACGTCCGCGCTCCCAGTTGCATACGCACGAAACACGCGCCCGACTCGCATGACCCCTGTCACCAATCGATTATGCGTTAAGCGTTGAGCGTTCAAGTTGCCCCCTTTTTATTACCCGGTGTAGGCGTTACTGAATGGCGTTCTGCTGGATGTTGATCCCGCCGCCACTGTTGCCGACATCGCGCCAGGCCGCCGTGTCGAAGTTGACCTTGACGCCTTTGCGCATCACCGCCTCGGCGTAGCCGATGGCTACTGCCGCACGGAATCCCTCCAGCGAACGGTAACGCTGCAAACCGGCATCCGACAACTCCAGCGCCACGCGGAAGGTTGCGCCGGGCTGAATGTTGACCGTCTGCTGCCACGGCTGCATCCACTGGCGCGTCACGCGCATCTGATGCAGGCCCGGTGTCGCCTTGAAAGTTCCGGGGGACGAGCCTACCGTCGCGCCATCGATTTCCACCGTCACGCCGCCGACCAGCCGCCGCATCTCGTCGAGCAGTTCGTTCGGCGCACGCACGCCGCTCTCAAGACCCTGGATCAGCTCATCGACGGTCGTGGAGACGCTGAACTCGACCATCGTCGTGTCGGCAGCCGGACCACGACGCCACGTCGGCGCCTTCTGGGCGATCTCTTCGCCGGTCGCGGTCGCCCACTGGTCAAACAGGTCGTTGTAGTAATTGAGGGCGTCGCCGCCGTCGGTATACTGTCCGGGCACCGGCAACTTGTTGGTCCAGTTTGAACCATAAACCGATGATCCTTGCGCCGCCTCGTTGACCTTGGTGCTCATGCGCAGCGTAAAGACGGTCACCTGCCGGTCACCGGCAGTCCGGGCGGTATGGCTGGCGCCGATGATCGACACCAGCATGATGTAATCGCATCCCAGCATCTGTGCGACACGCACAGTCGAGCCGCCGGTGAAGATGCCCTCGACCAGACCGGAGCGCTCCTCAGCCGTCGTGATCTTGAAGCGGTTGAAGCCGTCCGCGATCTCCGCCTTGTCCAGCACAATCAGGCCGGCACCGGCCAACTCGGCTGAAATGCGGTCGCGCACGCCATCCACCTCGTCGTCCATGCCCGCCACGCGCGTCTGGTTCTTGACGAAGATCGCGATCTTGGGGTTGACCGGCTGCGGCCGCGGCGCGAGCACCGCCCGCTTCACCACGTCCGCCTCGACGGCCACGACTTCCAGACCGGGGTTGGCTTCCTGCACTTTGGCCTTGAACGCTTTCAGTTCGGCCGAGGATTCCGGGTCTAGTTTTTCAGCCTCAGTTACCACCTGCGCTCGCAATCCTGCGGCGGCAGAGAGAATCAGCGCCAGACATACGGCCCAGCGAACACTTTTTTTCACAGTCATGAAAATCCCTCCGGTTTAGAAGTAGCAGTTAATGATCGGCAGGAAAGGGACATCCTTGTTCTGGATCACATTGACCACGCCGATCTGGAAGCCGATCATCTCATGCGCGATATTGATCACGCCGATCTGACAGCCCTTGATAAAATCAGAGCCGTTAAAAACGCCGATCTGCAACGCCTGCGCCGAGGTCTGCGGTTTCGCCGCGCCATAGTTGACTGCGCCGATCTGCAAGCCGTCGTAAGAGCCGGAGACGTAGTTCACCGGCGCGACCTGGAAACCCAGCCCATCGCCGTCCACGATATTGGCGAGCAGCGCCACCTGCAAGCCGTTGCCGTGTCCCCGCGCCCGGCCGACCGTACTGATATCGAAACCATCGAAATTCTGGCACTCGCCATAGATTGCATTGATCCGCAGCCCGCCGACATCGAAGTCGCTAGACGGCACCTGCAGCGGTGTTACGATACTGAACATAAAGGGCGTATACGGCGCGCCAGCATTCCCTTCCGCCAATGCCGCACCACCGACCATAACCCCTAACATCCATACGATGAACTGTTTTTTCATTCTGTGACCTCCTTTTCATGTCCGGCACGCGGTCTCCGCCGCTTATGCCGAACCCCGCATTTGATGATGGGAGCAGTGTACGCTAAAACAAACGCGGGTTCAACCCAGAAGTAATAGGTAACAAGTGCTAAGTAAGAGGTGAAGGGTGATGGATGCAGAAAATTTATTACATCTTACCTATTACCTCTCACTTATTCCTTCTTTCTTATCTGCCGCTAAATCGATACCATGCCACGGTGTAACTTAAGGAAAGAGCATGAAACGAGTTGTGAGTATGTTGATGGCTGGCGTTCTGGGTTTGGCCGTTCAGGCCGCGCCGGTCGCAGTGATCCATGGAAATACGGCGGTGCCCGCCGGCGAACGGCGTTTCGCGGCATCGCTGGCACGTCACGTCGAACGTTGGTACCGCGAGGCGGGCGTCGAGGCGACATTTTCCGATGACGCCGATCTCGCCAAAGCCCTGGCGGGCAAGCGCGTCGCCGTGCTGGTCTATCTGGCGCAGCCGAACGCCGCGCAGATGGCGGCACTGACGGCGCATGTGAACCGCGGCGGCAAGTTGATCGTCTGCTACTCATCATCCCCCGCCCTGGCCGCGCTCATGGGCGTGCAGACGGCTAATTACCAAAAAGGCACCACCGACGGACGCTGGTCGCTGATGCGCTTCACGGAAACACGCCCGCGCGGTGTCCCGGAGTCGATCCTGCAAACCTCGCAGAACCTCTTTCTGGTTCAGCCGCTGCCCGGCCGCTCGCATGTGCTGGCGTGGTGGCACGACCGTCAGGGGCGCAAAACCTCTGAACCCGCTTGGCTCGCCTCGTCCGGCGGTTACTGGATGACTCATGTGCTGCTGGCGGATGGCGACGCCGAAGCCAAAGGACGCCTGCTGCTGGCGCTCGCCGCTGCCCACGACCCCTCGCTTTGGCAACCGGCGGCATCCAGCGTGCTGCGCCGCGCGCGCCTGATCGGGGGCGGCCCCAACACATTGCTCCAACGCGCCATGAATCTGCCCGATCCGACGCGGCGCTCGCGTGCGGTCACGGCCGCGCAATCGATGCAGTACGCCGAAGCGGTGGCCCGTCAAAGGCTCGCCGCCGGCCAAGGTTATGAGGCTTGGCTCGCCGCGAATGAACTCAAGTCGCGGATGTACGAGGTGTACGGGCTTTTGCAGGCTCCGCGCCACGGCGAGATCCGCGCGGTCTGGGACCACTCCGGCATGGGGCTCTATCCCGGCGATTGGCCGCGAACCTGCCAATTGTTGAAAGACGCAGGCATCACCGATCTTTACGTCAATGTCGCGGGCGCGGCCTTTGCCCACTACGCTAGCGCCGTGCTGCCGCGCTCGCGTATTTTCGACGAACAGGGTGACCAACTTGCCGCTTGCCTTGCGGCTGCCCGACCGCTGGGGCTGCGAGTACACGCCTGGCTGCTCTGCTTCTCGACCGAGGGTGCCACTCAGGACCGCCTCGCGATCTTCGCCAAGCGCGGCTGGGTACTGACCCAGCCTGACGGCTCGCCGCGCCCCTGGCTCGACCCTGCCGTGCCCGAAGTCCGCGCCTACCTCGATGCGGCCGTGCGCGAATTGGCGGTAAAATATGCGACCCACGGCGTACACCTCGACTTTGTACGCTATCCGGACTTTACGTCGAGCCTCGGTCCGACCGTCAAAACACGCTTCGAGCGGGCGACCGGCCGTCGTGCCGCCGATTGGCCCGAGGATGTCAAAAGCGGTCCGCTGCGCCAGCTCTTCATCCGCTGGCGTGCCGAGCAGGTCTCCGACTTTGTGCAGACTGCGCGTAAAACGGTCCGGCGCGGTGCGCCGGGTAAGTTCGTGACGGCTGCGGTCTTCGGCAAATATCCCTCCTGCCTCGACGCCGTGGGACAAGACTGGGAGTCTTGGATCAACATCGGGCTGGTGGACTACGTGACGCCGATGAACTACACCGAGGATATGACCAAGTTCAACGAGTGGCTCGGCCAACAGACACGTACGCGGCAGCAAGCCCTCAAGGTGGTGCCCGGCATCGGTGTGACCGCCGCCGAAAGCCGGTTGGACGCGGCGCAGGTCATCGACCAGATTCAAGCCGCGCGCCGCGCGGAGTGTCCCGGCTTCGCGCTCTTCGACCTCGACACCACACTGCGTCAAGACATCCTGCCTATCCTGCGCATGGGCGTTACTGCGCCTAAATAGATAATCAGTTTGCGACGAACTGGATGATGCGCGCGGCGTGTCCTCCGGCGCGCGTTTCGCCTGATACCCGCAACGTCAGGGTGTGTGCGCCTTCTGCGGCGTCCACTGTGAACATCACCGTGCGCGGATAGTGCAGCCCTTTGCTGTAGGCGTGGTACAGTTCAACCTGCCGGAAGGAGCCGCCGTCGATGCTCGCCTCAACGATGCCTGCGTCGGGGCCGGCCACGACGTACGCGCCTACCGCGCGCCCTTCGAACGTCAGCGTGAGTTCCGCGCCGGGCGTTTCGGCACACAGCATCGGCAGCGCCGTGAAGCGTGCGCGCTTGCTGCCCGGAATCGATTGCCAATCCGGCACGCCCAACGTCCATCCCTGCTTCACCTTCGCCGTCGCCGGATCGATGAAACGTCCTGCGGCGTAGTTCAGCGGATCAAGCGGCGTCAACGGCACCAGACGCGGCGTTTTCGCAACCTCTTTGGGCAGAGGTGCGGACCATGCGCGGTTGAAGAGTTCATCAATCATGCGGGCACAGAGGGTGTTGCCCTGTAGCGACGGATGCACGCCGCCGTACTGCTGCCAAGTCAGCGTACCGGCCGTGATTCGCGTCGCAACCTCTTTGGCCAAGTGGATGGTGGGCACCGCGTATGCCTCAGCCACCGCTGTATGCGCTGCAACCGTCAACGGCGTTTCACCTTTCTGCAACGTGCTCAGCATGCTCTCGTTAAGAAAGAAAGTCATCACGATATCCATATCGGGGTACGCCTGCCGTGCGTGGCGGATGATCCCCTCCATACCGCGGATACACGCATCGCGCGTATGGTGCGCGTCCTGATCGTCATTCACCGCGAACTCCACGAAGAGCAGATCGACCGGCCCTTGCCCGAGCACATCGGTGCCGAGGCGGAACGCGCCGGTGGTCGAGCAGGTCGAGGAGATGCCGGCGTCGATAAACTTAAACACGGTCTTCGGGAAACGGCGTTGCAAGATTTCGCAGACCAGCGGCCGGTAGCCGTTCATCTCGGTGATCGAGCCGCCCAGAAACGCCACGGTGCCCCGACCCTCGCGCTCAAAGGCGATGCGCGCGTTCTGAAAGTCACCGCGCAAATGAACGTTGTCGCCGAACTCCGCCGCCGTTGCACAGGCCGTGCTCAACACTGCCGCCGCACACATCCCCAATCGCTTTACCATCTGGAACATCGCTTTCATGTCTCCTCCTGCCGCATATCGTAACAAGCGCGGCAAGACGCGGCAAGGTCGGCGATGCGCTGTAACCCATCGACAGGGAGGCGCGGGCATGGTACTCTCATGCGGTGTTTGGATCATACTGACCGGCCATCCGGGAGAGGGGGGAGAATGAAAAACTGGACCTTGGGAGTCGTTTTGCTGATCGCCTGCGGCGCTATGGCCGCACCGAAACAAATTTCTGGCATCTACCCGCACCTCACGATGTATAACAATGAGGGCGAATGCGGTACCGGGGCGGTCGTGCCATGGGCTGACCGGCTGTGGGTCATCACGTATGGCCCGCATAGCCCGCTGGGCTCCAGCGACAAGCTGTATGAGATCACACCCGCGCTGGAACAGATCATCCGTCCCGAAAGCGTGGGCGGCACCCACGCGAACCGCATGATCCATCTGGAGAGCCAGCAACTCAACATCGGCTCCTACTTCATCGACAAGGAGCGCAACGTGCGCGTGATCGCGCCGCGAGCGATGCCGGGACGCCTGACCGGTAGCGCGCGCCATCTGAGCGACCCGGTCAACAAGCTCTACATCGCCACGATGGAGGAGGGGCTTTACACCGTCGATATCCGCACCCTCGCCGTTGAAGAGCACATCAAGGACGGCAACGGGCAACCGCGTGTCGGTAAGGGCATCGACTCCAAGCTACCGGGCTATCATGGCAAGGGTCTCTACTCCGGCCAAGGTTTTCTGGTCTACGCCAACAATGGCACGCAAGGCAAAGATGCCATGGCGCGGCCCGACATCCCGGCTGGTGCATTGGGCGTCTGGCAGGGCGAGGGCGACTGGAAGCTTGTCCGCGAGAACCAGTTCACCGAAGTCTCCGGCCCCGGTGGCATTACCGGCAATCCCAATCCCGACACCGATCCGATCTGGTCGATGGGCTGGGACTACCGCTCGCTGATCCTGGTGCTGTTGGAGAACCGTCAGTGGTACGCCTACCGCTTGCCGAAGGGTAGCCACTCCTATGACGGCGCGCACGGCTGGAACACCGAGTGGCCGCGCATCCGCGAGATCGGCGAAAAGGATCTGCTGGCGACCATGCATGGCACCTTCTGGCGCTTCCCGGCCACCTTCTCGCGCCAACGTTCCGCAGGCATCGCCCCGCGCTCCAATTATCTCAAAGTGATCGGTGACTTCGCGCGCTGGAACGACCGCGTGGTCTTCGGGTGCGATGATTCGGCGCAAAAAGAATTCATGAATGTCCGCCCCTTCAAATCGGCGCGCGGCGCTCCGGTGCAGTCCAACTCTAACCTCTGGTTTGTCGATCCCGCGCGGATCGACCGCCTCGGGCCGGCCATCGGCCGCGGTTCGGTCTGGCTGCGCGACACGCTCGCCGCCGGTCAGGTGAGTGATCCGTTTCTCTTCGACGGCTACGACTATCGCATGTTGACCTTCTGCCACGCCAATCCCGAACCGGTGACCTTCACGCTGGAGATCGACCGCGCGGGCAACGGGAATTGGGAGAAGCTGCGCAGCTTCACGGTCGACCGTGCGCTCATTCATCTGCCGACCGACGCCGAACGCGGCGCTTGGGTGCGGGTGCGCGTCGATGTCGCCGTCCAATCGGCCACCGTACACTTCCACTACCGCAACAAAGACCCGCGTGGTCCGGCCAACGCGCCGATCTTTGACGCTCTCGCCAAGGTCGGCGAAACGTCGCGCACACGCGGCGTGATCCGCAGCAACCGCACCGTGCTGAGCATGCTCGATGATGGTCGCTACTATGAGTTGAACAACCGTTTGGAACTCACCGCGACCGAATCGACGACAGGCGCGACACTGGTCGCCGAGGGTGCGCAGCCCGAGAGCGGTATCCGCTTCGATGACGCCTCCCTGATCGTGGTCGAAGATGGCAAAACGTATCGTCTGCCCAAAAACCCCGCCTATGCGTCACCGCCCGCGTCGGCACCGCAAGACACGCAGCGGCCGACCCTTGAGGCGCTGTTGCCACGGAGTCTGGCAAAAGGTGCCGCGGCCACGGCCAGCTCGGTTCATCAAGCCTATCAAGCGGCCTTTGCCGTCGACGGCGTGTTCGACGACGATTCGCGTTGGATCGGCATCGGTCCTGGCAGTTGGCTCGCGCTCGACCTAGGTGCGCCCAAGACATTCCGCAGTGTCTTCGTGGCTACCGGCTGGAAGCGTGAAGCGACTTACGCCGTGCGCGATTTCGATGTGCAAGTCAAACGCGGCACGACTTGGCAGACTCTGCCCGGCGGTGAGATCCGTGGCAACGCCGCTACGGTTGTCGGCGTGCGTCTGACCGAGCCAGTGACCGCGCAAGAGGTACGTGTGCTTATCAAGGACGCAGGATATACGCGTATCTATGAGGTCGCGCTTTTCGAGGATCAGCCCGAGTTGCGTGACACTGACGCCTCGCGTCTGACCCACGCTCGCGTCTGTCGCGAGGTTGCGACTGAGCGCGACCTCTTCAACATTCACGGCACCTTCTACGAACTGCCGGCCCGTAATGCGCAGGGGTTCGCCAAGATCCGTCCGATCGCGACGCACAATCTCGCGATCCACGACTACGCCTCTCACTTCGGCATGCTCTTCCTCACCGGTCTCCGCGATACGCAGGCCGGCGAACGTGTCTTGACCAGCGCCGATGGAAAGAGTGCCGTCTGGGCCGGCGTGGTCGACGACTTGTGGCAACTGGGCAAGCCGCGCGGCGAGGGCGGTGTGTGGGCGCGTACCGCCGTGAAGGCGGGTGTCCCTTCTGATCCTTACCTGATGACCGGCTACGACCAGAAGAGTGTGCGCTTGCTGAGCACCGCCGATGCCCGCATCACGTTGGAGATCGACATCGACGGCACGGCACTGTGGGTGCCTTACCAAACTTTCACGCTCAAGGCCGATGAAGCGCAGACCCACCGTTTCCCGGAGGGCTTCTCCGCTTACTGGGTACGCGCCGTCAGTTCATCCGGCACCACGGCTACCGTATTGTTCTCTTACGAATAAATCGCCATAAACACCAAACACAAGGAGACTCTTGCAAAACCCCTCGTGACATGGGCGTCTCGCCCATGAAACACGGGCAAGATGCCCGTGCCACACCTGCAAACAAAGGGTTTTACAAGAATCTCATAAGGTCAACTATGAACGCTTCTCTTGCACGCGCCTGTTTCATTATCGCCGCCGCATACGCCGCTACCGCTGCGCCGCTCGTCATTCCCAATGCGGGTTTCGAAGAGACTGAGAAGCCGACTTGGACCCTTGCCGATGGCGGTATGAGTGTCATCACGGAAGCGGCGGCACGAACGGGCACACGCGGTCTGCGCGTCACGGACACCTCCGACAAGAAGGGTAGCAACTGCCGTTCCGCCCCGGTGCCGATCACCGCCGGCAAAACCTACGCGCTCTCCTTTTGGGGACGTGTGCTGGAGGGCGACGGCGCGGTCGGCGTCTACATACAGTTCGCTGACACGGATAGGCGCGTTCTCACCTCGCCCTCGCGCTACGGCGAGATCATCCAGGCCATTCAGGGCGACAAGGGCGAGTGGCATGCTTTCACGCTCTGCGGACGTGCGCCGCCCGAGTCGGCGATGATGTGGGTCTGGGTGCACAGCTTCGTCGCCTCTCGCGGAATAGCCGACGTGGATGATTTTGCGCTCACCGAGTTGAGCGAGGCCGAGGCAGAGAAGATGCGTATCGAATCCCTACGTACATCGCGGAGCGGCTTTCCTCCGCCCGATCCTGCGCGCGTCGCGCAGATCGCCGCTTGGCTCGCGCCCGCGCCGCACGGTCTGGGACGTCCTGCCACCGATCGCGAGGCATGGGATCGTTTGGCCGCATTGCCCGAAGCGGCCGCGCTGTTGCGTGAAGCGGAAAAGATCATGAACACGCCGCCGCCGGAGTTGCCCGACGAGCTTTACCTTGATTTCACCAACACCGGCAACCGCCGCAACTACGAACGGCCCTACGGTCAGCGTTCACAACGTATCAGCACCTTGTTGCTGGCCGAGTGTCTGGAGAGCAAGGGACGCTTTCTGTCCGCGCTTGAACGTGATGTGCTCGCAGTCTGCAACGAGCGGAGTTGGACCATGCCAGCGCATGATAGCAGTCTCAGCAATTTCAACGGCACGCGCCTGACCATTGACCTCGGTTCTTCCGCACGCGGCTGGTTGCTCGCCGAAGTGGATGCGTGGCTCGGTCACCGCCTCACGCCCGACGTGCGTACGCGGTTGCGCGACGAGGTTCGTCGGCGCGTGTTGGCGCCCTATCTGGACGTGGTGCGCAACGGCAACATCAACGGCAACTGGTGGATGCGCTGTGACAACAACTGGAATGCCGTCTGCTCCGCCGGTGTGGTTTGCTGTGCCTTGGCGTTGCTGGAGCCGCGCGAAGAACGTGCTCTAGTGCTGGCCGCCATGGAGTTCTCCAACCCCTTCTTCATCAGCGGTTTTACCGACGACGGCTATTGCAGCGAAGGCATGGGGTATTGGAACTACGGGTTCGGCCATTACGTGATGATGGGGCTTGCCGTGCGCGCGGCCACTGGCGGTCGGCTTGATGTTTTCACCGACGAGAAGCTGCCGCGCATCGCCGCGTATGCCAAGGGTTATCAGATTCAGTCGGGCCGCTCACCTTGGTTCGCGGACGGTGGCGGTGCGCCGAGTCCCGGTGTCTGGGCGCTGCTCCGGCAGGTCTTCCCCGAGGCCGTGCCGACCGACGTCCCCATGCCCGCGCTGCTGAAGGGCGACCACGCCACCATCGGGCTGCGGGCTTTCGGACAGGAGCCGCCGTGGACCGCTGTCGAGGATCGCCTGCCGATCCGTACCTACTTCCAAGACGCGCAAGTCCTGATCACGCGCTCCGGTGGCGCGACCAACGAGGTGCCGTTCGGCGCGGCCGTCAAGGGCGGGCACAACGCCGAACATCACAACCACAACGACCTCGGCTCGTATGTCGTGGTACTCGACGGCGTCGAGATGCTGGGCGATCCCGGCGGTGAGATCTACACGCGCCGGACCTTCAGCCGCGAGCGGTATGTCAGCCCGATGCTGAACTCGTACGGTCACCCCGTGCCGGTGGTGGCGGGTCAACTCCAAGTGACCGGCCGACGCGCCGCCGCGCGTGTGCTGGAGACCGCGTTCAGCGACACGCGCGACCGCATCGAACTCGACATTGCGGCGGCATACGACGTGCCCGCGCTGACCGCGTTGAAACGAAGCTTCACGCATGACCGGACAGCGCGCGTGATCGAGATCAGCGACGAGGTTCGTTTCACGACGCCGCAGACATTCAGCGTGCCGCTCGTCACCTATCGCGATGTGACGCGTAAAGACGACACCACGCTGCATTTCCACGACAAAAAGCGTTGTGTCGAGGTGAAGATCGCTACCGAGGGCGGAGCTTGGAAGTTGGAAGACGAGCAACTTGAGAACCCCGGCAAAGCCTCGCCGCGCCGTCTGGCCGTGACCTTCACGGCCCCCGTCACCTCTGCCCGCGTACGTATCACCATCACCCCCTTAACCGAGTTCAAACCCTAATGCGGGCAGAGCCCGCAACCCAATTCAATCTCACACAAAGGCACAAAGGACACAAAGGTTTTTTCATGACAACCCATTTCGTTCCCCTTCGTGACCTTCGTGGCTTCGTGTGAGAAACAACTTGTTTTTTATTGGCCGTATCGGCCGATAAGGCACTAAGCGACGAATGAAAAAACGTGCACCACTCAAACTCTCTTTTGACTACATGGACACTGCTGAGCGGCGTGTCCTCTCGCTCGAAGATGACGGTTTGTTTTGTCTGCCCGTCATCGGTTTTGACAATTACCGCAAGAAGCGGCAACAGGCCGCGCTTCATGTCCATGAAGAGTGTCTTGAGATAACCTTATGTCTGCGCGGCGACTTGGAGTTTGAGACCCGGAGCAAAACCTATCCGTTTAAGCCGGGGAGCATCTTTGTTTCGGGGCCGAAGGACGTCCACCGCTTGAAGTCCTATCCCAAAGGCATGAGCAAGTACTGGCTCCTGTTCCGCATTCCGGGGCCGGATTGCCGACTTCTCGAATTGCCGCAAAAGGAGGCCCGATCACTTGTTCATGATTTGACGCATCTCCCGAACCGTCTTTTCGCCGGGACAGACGAAATCCAGCGTCTCTTCAAGAAGCTGTTCCAACAGTATGACACGCTGCCGACCAAGACACCGGATCGGTCGTTGCGCCTGCGGTCAACGGCCCTGTCGCTTCTACTGGCGATTGTGGACGCGGCGTCTTCCCCGCCGCGCGAACGCCCCGAGGTACGGCTAGAGCGGATCATCGCGGAAATGCGCGCGCATCCCGAACGCTCATATCCGCTCGATGACCTTGCCGAAAAGGCCGCTCTCTCGCCGAACAGCCTTCTTACGCGCTTCAAGCGCCTCACGGGATCGCCGCCTCATGCGTTCTTGATCGCGCAGCGCATTGCTCGCGCCAAGGAGATGCTGGCCGAAGATAAACCGATCTCCTTTATTGCGAATCAACTCGGGTTTTCGTCTCCGCAACACTTTGCCAGCCTGTTCAAAGAGATCACCGGCCATACACCCTCCACATGGCGGATGTACAGAAAATCACAAAAGTAATAAACTGAACATAAAAACCTCAGGATGTGGTATAATGTAAGATACTCGGTGAAGATCGTATTCTGCCCTTACGTGACGAAGCATGAGGAGACAGCAATGAAAAGAGCCACCTTGTCGTATGCCGTGCGCCCCTTCGGGTTTTGTAAGTCGAATGTGTTTCGCATCCCTGTCCATCGCAACACGGCGCGCAGAGCGGCGTGTTTGCTGATCACAATGGCGTTGGCATTCTCGCCCACAATGGTCCGCGCGGGACTGCTCGCGGCATGGGAGTTTAATCCCGACGATGTATCGGGCTCCAGCGTGGCTGCCAGCAGGAGTGTCGTCGCGAACACGACCGGCACACTGGTCGGCGATGCCACGACGGCCGCCGGATTCCTTGCACTGGACGGTAGCGGGGATTATCTGGCGTTCGGCACCGATGTCACCGGTCTGCGCGGACTCACAGCCATGACCATCTGCGCCTGGGTCCGTGTGGGTGACGCCAGTACCGTTCGGCGGCGGATT
>Ga0209407_1000948_pt1 | contig 32763 bp, 30 predicted proteins | sample AD_JPNHG3_MetaG_FD_184410 | JGI IMG/M metagenome (GOLD analysis project Ga0209407, IMG submission 184410) | Active sludge microbial communities of municipal wastewater-treating anaerobic digesters from Japan - AD_JPNHG3_MetaG (SPAdes) (version 2) | ecosystem: Engineered > Bioreactor > Anaerobic...
TATCTGCTTTAGAAAAAGCAGGAATAGATAGAACAGACGTAGTAGCTCCTAATACTATTAACGCCATTCGAGAAAATGGGCAAGTAGTAGCTATTACTAGTTTTCAAGTTCTTTAGGTAATTATAATAAAAGAGTTTATAAATAGATTAGCTTTATTATTATAAAGCTAATCTATTTTTTATAAAAATTATAATAAAAACTTTTATTATTAAATAAAATTAAAATTTAAATTTAAAGTTTCTATTATTTGTTCTTGTTTTTCAGTCAATAAAATAAAATTTTTTTCTTTAATTTCTCGTAAAATATCTTCTTTGTTAATTTTTGATGGTAAATTATTAAGAGTAAAAATTTTAGCATCATCAAAAGATTCAGCATGAGCGTATATAAAACTTTTAATTTCTTTTCTAAAATTTTTAAGTTTATTTTTTTTCACCTTAAAAATTCTATAAAATTTAGGAAATAAAGTATACTGTGGAAAAACAATTAAATACACATAAGCAAAAGGAAAATTTGCTTTTTTACCTATTTTTTCTATTTGGTATTTTATTTTTTCAAAATCATTTCGATAAGGGTCTATAACAAAATCAGCGTGCATATAATCAGATACTCTGTTATCAGATAAATATACTACAAAACCTTTGGTATAATCTTCCTTTGAAGCTGATATTGTGATAATTGTTAACAGAGAATTATTTGAATTATATATTTCATAATGTAACCCATACTGTTCTGCTAATTTTTTTATTCTATTAATAATAGGTTCAAATAACATAACTATTTATCTCCTTTTATGTATTTAATAATTTTTTTTCTCATAACAATAATTTTAGTATTTTATTTTTATAATTTTAATTTTTTGAGGAAAAATATTAAGTTGTATAAAATCTTAACTGTCGTGCTCCAATAGTGGAACCATTATGAGTATATTTTCTATAATCAATTAAGCTTCCATTTATATTTTTCTGAATAAAAGAAAGTGTAAATGTTAATAAACTATTTGCTTTAGAACCGTTTATCCATTCCCATTGTCCAGAAACAGTATTATAAAATTGTATTCCTGATATAGCAGGAGCAGCAGTAGGAAATTCCGCTGATTGTTTTAATCCTCCGCTTTCTCCTACAAAACTTATTTGAAAATAAGTAGAATTATGTAAAGCTAATGGTTGCTTAGTCATGGTATTAATAGAAACAGAATTTCCAAAAAACGGATATACTCCTGTTATCGTTACAGTGTTGGTAAGAATATCTCCAGCGAGATAAGGAGAATCATAAGGATTACCTTTACTCGATAAAGGTTGTTCTCCTTCATCATATGCAACCAAACAATTCCACGATTGATTCCCAGCAGTAACAACATAATTAGTTATACTTTGATAATCTACTAAAGCTGTTGAAATAATTGAGGGTGGTAAAAATACACCATTGTAATAATAACCGTTCGGTAAGCCTGTTCTAAAGCCTGATGTTCCGTAAGCAGGAGATATAGAACCTCTATTAAAAGAAGTTGTAAAATCTATAACAGGAATTATTTCTCCAATTTCTCGTAAGCCTGTAACCGATGCTGACATAGTAGCTGATGGAGGTGTAAGAGTTGGAAATAATTCTGGATAAAATAACATATCACAAATTTGAGCAAAAGAAAGATTATTAAAAGTAAACCCTTCTGGAACTCCCCCAACACTAATAGGAGTAGGAGTTAAATTATTATAATATAAATCTTTTTCAGAACTTATTTTTTCTATGTAATGAGAAGCTAAATCTGATGTAATATCTGCCGCTGTATAATTAGAAACAATAACTCTATATAATTCTACATAGTCTGAATTATAATAAGCAACTAATGTATTCAGCGCATAACTCTGTCCCACACTCCAAGTCTTACAATGTAATGAGTCTAAAATTTCAGATAAATTCTTAACTTGATTAATTACTATTTGTGTCATATTATTATTTAGTATTTATTTAAAATTAATGTTAATATTAAAATAATTACTAATTATATATAAATAAGGAAAAGAAATTGTAACCTACCACGGGGCAAGCCCCGTGGCTTTTGAAAGAGAGCCACAAGGTTACCAGACCACTAACAGGAGGTAAGGTTGTTAGTAAACGATAGGAAAGAAATTAGGAACGAAAGTGTGTCGCACCAGCACTTTCCTCTTCGGGTACAGATTAAAAGCTCTGTGATGGTAGGAGCGGTATCTGTACTGACAAACCTTTCCATATCTGGTCGAGGTGAGGTCGGATTTCAATGTAACTCCGAAGCATTGAATACGCATTACCCTGTTTACAGGAGGATTTAACTGATGGAAGTTTATGTATTAAACAAAGAAGGACAACCGTTGATGCCGACAAAGCCTGTAATTGCAAGGTTGTTACTGAAAGAAGGCAAAGCAAAGTGCATTAGAAGAACTCCGTTTACTATTAAGCTTCTTGTAGATACCACTGAGTATAAACAAGAAGTAGTAGCGGGAATGGATACGGGTAGCAAAACTATTGGTTGTGCTGCTATTGCAAATGGTAAAGTGGTTTATCAGTCAGAAGTACAAATTAGGCAGGATATTTCTAAGAAGATGGAACAGCGTAAAATATATCGTAGGAACAGACGTGGGAGGAAAACAAGATACAGAAAAGCTCGTTGGCAGAACAGAGCTTCTATGCGAAAAGAAGGAAGACTTGCACCAAGCATTAAGTCCAAAGTTAATTCTCATCTAAGGGAAAAGAAATTTGTTGAGTCGATATTACCTGTATCTAACTGGAAAGTGGAAACAGCAAGTTTTGATATACATAAGATATCCAATCCTGATGTTAAAAGATGGGATTACAAGAAAGGCAATCAAAAAGGATTCTATAATGTAAAATCTTATATCTTGCATCGTGACGGGTATCAATGTCGGAAATGTAAGACTAAGAAAGGCAAGTTGCACGTTCATCATGTTATTTTTAGAAGTAATGGTGGAACAAATACACCAAGTAATTTAATTACTTTATGTGAATCTTGTCATGAGAAACTTCACAACGGAGAGTTTGAAATCAAGGGTGCAAGAAGCAAAACAAAACACGCCACCGAGATAGGTATTGTAAAATATCAACTCAAGAAGCAGTTTGGTAATTTTGAAGAGACGTTTGGGTACGAGACAAAGTACAAGAGAGAACAGATTTTAGGGTTGCCTAAAACCCACTATTTTGATGCGGTAGCAATATGCTGTGAGGAAGGTGAGATTGTTGAGTTATCTGATACTACCTATTTCAAGAAGCATGTTGCTAAAGGTGATTACCAGCAGACCAAAGGTAGTAGAAGTGAAAAGAAAATACCAACTGGCAAATTGTTTGGGTTGAGAAAGTTTGATTATATCCAAACACCGAAAGTTACTGGCTTTATCAACGGCAAAAGAAGTACAGGATTTTTTGCCATATCTGATTTAGAAGGTAAGGTAATCAATCCGTCAGTAAATGTAAAGAAAAACTGTATGAGGTTAACTGCAAGAACAACAACTTTAATTGAAAGGAGGGGCACATTCCTCCACGGGGCAAGCTCCGTGGTTTCCTGTGCCGAATTTTTATGACAAAATTAGAATATCTTTTACAATTACTTCCTAATAGAGTTAGGGATACCTGGATTGTTTATGGTGGAATAGTTGTTGGGCCTAATCAAACAGAATTTGCTAAAGATAGTATTATACAATTAGCAGGAACTGGAACAGTTTGGGATGATGCTTTATTTTTTATAACAGAAGATTTACATTTAACTCCCACTACTCTAATAGATTGGAATAATGTATTTTTTGATATTGAAGCTAAGGGAACATTACGAGATGAACATGGAATAATATTTCCACATTTATTTTGTGTTTGTTCTGCTACTAAGTTTCATAATATTACTGAACCCATAGACTATTCTTTTGTAGCGTTTAATGCACTTGCTCCTGTTGATATTAGCGATACTGATTTAGAAAGAATTCTATTAGAAGCAGGTGTTCCTTTTATAAGATTAGAGGAATTAGAATATACGAGAGACCAAATTTTATCTTTGGTAGTGCAACCTGCAATTGAAGAATATTATCGATATTTTCCAATTAGAGAAGTACATCAAGAGATAATAAATAATAACACAATTAATATTCCTATGCCTCCTTATATTCAATTTTTTATTAGAGCTTATGTAATTCCTGGATATTCTGCTAAAACAGATTTTATTAAAAATCCTTTACTTCGTTATTTTGATGAAGTTATTCTTGCTACTTCAACGAGAGGGGCTTTTACTTCTCCGCTTATTAATAGTGCTAGACGACAAGGTTATGTTGATACAACAGGATTTACAACATATGTGCTAGAAAAAGCATTACGGCAGGGTGCACTTAATTACGGTACTAAGCAATATTTACATTTAGACGTTAAAAATAGAACTCTTGTTGGTTATTCCACAATTCGAGGAATTGTAGAAGTTGAATGGGGTTCTGTATCGTATAAATGGACAGATATTCCTCTTAACCGACAGCGGGAGGTTAGGGAACTTGCTACAGCTAGATTATTACGAGCATTATATAGTTTGCGAAATCAAGTAAATAATAATTCTATTGGAAATTTAAATGTAGAACATTTTAATACACGAGCAAATGATTTAGAAACTAAAATATTAGAAAAGTGGTCAAGTGAAGTAGAACCAACATTTATTAGAAATTAATTTATGAGGAGAAAAAACTAATGGAATATACTTTATATAGAGGGAAAGTAGAAGGATTACGATTAAAAGAAGAAAATAATTCTTATGTTATAAGAATATTACCTTTAATGGAAGAAATTCAAGAAACAGAAATGCTGCCGTTATTTCCTTCTTTTTTTCTTGATTCTTTAGAACGATATTCAATTGGAGATAATGTTTGGGTTTTATCTGAAGAAAGTTTTCAAGTTGGATATGTTATAGGGTTATGTGAAACACCCGAAGGAAGAAACATTACTTCTCTTGTAGATAAGGTTATAGAAATAGAAAAGAAATTAAAATTACCTATTTCTTCTGCAATAAATTTAGGTTTTAGATTAACAGGAGAAGCTTATTTGGATTTTTATGATTCAGAAACATTAATAAACGGTAGATTAAATAATACAGGTTCCTGTATTGTGTTTGGCCCAAATGGAGAATTTTTTCTTGTTGCGAATGATTCTTACTATAATTTAGGTGATACAACAATTAAAGAAGCAAGTGAAGAAAAAATAATTGATAATAATTTTACTTTAACAGCAGCTCAAGTTTCAGAAACTAGTGAAGGGAGAAAAGTAAATGTTATGTCTAAAAATGAAGAAATGATTGGTGGTGATTCAACAGAAAATGTATTAGGAAATAAAGTTGAAGTTTACCAGAAAAAAGATGAGACAGTTCTTACAAAAGAAACAGTATCTATAGGGTTAGGAAAACAAGAAACTGTAGTTAGTGGGGGAGTTGATATAAAAGTATTAGCAGGTAATTATTCTATAACAACTATGTTAGGAAAAGTAATTATAAATAGTGTTGGAGGAATGCAATTAAATCTTGGTCCTACAGGGATGAATATTTTATCAGCAGGACCTGTTACAGTTACTTCTCCACAAATGAATCTTAATACTACTAATTTAAATATTAAGGCATTAACTATAACAGCACCGAACGGATTTACTGCTCCAACAGGAAGTGGTCCTTTTTGTGCACTACCTATTTGTCCTTTTACAGGATTACCTCATTTAGGTAATGTTTTTGCAGGAGGAGTATAACGATGGCTTTAAACCCTGTAGAATTTGTAGATAATTACATTTTCCCTCGAATGTTTCGGAAAAGAAAATTGACTGCAAAGCAAAAAAAAGAAATTAGAGATTCTTGGCTAGAGCTAGCAAGTTGTATTTTTGATTATTTAAAAGATAAGGGAGAAGTTTCTTTATTTATAAGAGCAGACCCTAATTACACAGTTTCCGAAATAAGAGAAGGAACAGACCCTCCTGAAAAAGTAGAAATAGAGTATTATAATCATAAATTACATATTGAGTAAATAATAAATAAAAAGGGAGAAAAATTATGAAAAAAATTTTTATCAAAGTTTCAAAATTTCAAGAAGCGAAATTAAGAAAAAAAGGTGGAACATGGCAGGTAATTGATGATGAAGGAAAAGTTTTAGGAGAGCACGATACAAAAGAAGAAGCTCTTGACCAATTACGAGCAATCTATACTTCTTGTGGAAGTAAGAAAAGTAAAAAGAAAAAAGAAGATATTGAAAATAAAAAACCAAAAAAAATAATTTTTTTTGATTCAAAGTTATAACTATGAGTATAAGAATTATTAACACTAAAGAAGTACAAAATGATATAGCTTCCTCAATTAAAGAATTAGAAAAGATTTCAAAAGAGTATTTAGAAAAAGAAATAAAAGAAGTAGAAAATTTAATTAATGATTTATTATTACTAGTAAAGGAACAAGATGGAAAAAAAGATAACAAAGGTTAAAACATTTCATATTGACTCCAATCAAGCTATTGATAAATTAATACCATTTGCCTCTTCAAGTTTTTTCTCTACTATTTCCTCGATGCAAAGCACCTTATCATCTTTAAGAAGTGTAATTCAATCAATTGGTTCAACGTTAAATCCAATTTTAACTCCATTAACCACAAATCCATTATCTACTTTCTATAAGCAATTATTAAAAGTTATAAATGATTCACTTCAAAGTATTTCTTCCGCAGGAATTAAAGCAATAGTTATTCATCCTTATAATCAGGCGGGAAAAAGAACTGTTAATTATCAATTAAATTTATTAGATGTTAAAGATGCTATTGATTATAGTGTAGCAGAGTTGAATTATTCAAAAAAGAAAGAGTATGAAAATAAAAAAACAATACTAGAGGAAAGGATTTCATTACTAAAACAGCAATTAAAAGAAACAGTTGAAGATGCTAAAAAACGAGAAAAATTAAATAAGCAATATATTGATACGGTAAAACAATTAAATGCTCTTGAAAATAGTGTAGAAGAAAAAGATAAACAGTTTTCTTCCTATACTGAGAAATATATTAATTATATTAATTTTTCTTTACCTAAATTAAGTTTTAATGATGTTATAGAAGAATTAAAACAAGCATTAGTTCGTTCTAAAAAATTAGACCCAAATGTCCCGCAATGGAATTCTTTAACAAATGTTTGTGGTTTAGGAATAGTAGTTTCTGCTAAGACACCTTTAGAGTTTATAAATAAATTAAATGAAGTTAATAAATTACTTCAATTTCAAGAAATTGGTAAATCTATAAGAAAATTTAGAAATGAATTAGAAAAAATTAATAGTACTTTGAAAGATAAAGGGCAAAAAGTTAAAACAGAATATGAAGCTAGTAAAAAAAATGTAATTTCTTATTTTGAAACAGTGGAAAAAGAAGACAAAAAGAAAAGAAATAAAGAACTATTAAATAAATTAGCAGGAGAATTAGAAAATTATATTAATACATCTTTACTTGATGGACTTTCTACTATAGGGTTAGCTGATTATCCTAAATGGATAGGTTTTTCATTGGATACAATTTCATATCTTAGAGTATTACAAGAAATGCTTATGAAATTCTTAAACTTATTTACTCCCGCTATAGAAGCAACTGATAATGCTATTGCTTTAATTATAAAAAGTTTATTTGCTAAAATAAATGCTATTTCTAAATATATACAAACAGTTTCGGATACTTTAAATATTTTATATTCTCTTAATTTTAGTCTAACTGGTTTAATGTTTACTATTAATATCGATGAAAAAGGCTTAATAGAAAAAGGTGGAGGAAAAGATTTACTTCTAAGAGAGTTATCTAATTTACAAAACTTAAATTATATAGATGATAAACAAGTATATATAAGCTTAAAAGAATCTACTTTTTCTGCTTTAATTTTTTTTGGAAATGGAAGTATAAATTTTGATTTAATTGGCAAACAATTTATAAATATTTTTAAAGGTTTCTTAAATAATTTTATTTCTCCTACTGCAATAACAAATACAACATCTCTATCAATCAAAATAAATCCTGACATTCATTTAGCTATCATAGATAAATCTTCTCTTTCTCTTTCTTTAACTTTCTCTCAATCGGTTAAATTTTATTCATTACGATTAATTAACACCGAAACATCAGCTGTAATTAAAAAAATAGATAAAAAAGAAGTTATTTCATTTACAGAAATAATAAACTTTTCTAACCTTGAAGATAAAAAAGTTTATTTATTACAGATAACTCTTTTTGGAGAAAACAGTTCTTATCAAAAAGAATATTCGTGGTCGTTCAAAACATATTTTGCTTTTTCAAATTTAAATTTAAATAATGGGCAAGTTTCTAATAATAGTGGAGAATCTGTTGTTATTTCTCAAGAAGGAGAAACTACAACCCCTGAAATTCCTATATCTACAGGTACTACAGTTCCTTTTGACCCATCTGTTGAACCTAATCAAAATGGTTATTTTATTGCTTATTTGTTTGGGTTATTAAATGATATTTATAAGAAAAAAATTTACATATACCCTTTCAGAGATTATCTTTCTATAACTCTTAAAAAAATAAAAACTAAGAAAATATATATTAGTCAAAACCCTAGATTTGTACAATTTGAAAAAGAAAAAACAACTCAAGCTATTTATTTTTTAGAACCAGAATGGGGAATGTTTTTATTACCTTATCAATGTTATCTACCAGAAGGTATTTATAAATGTCTTATCTTAGAAAATAATAAATGGGAACCATATTATTTTGAAGTTATTTATAAAGTTAAAGCGAAAATTTGCTAATTATAATTTAAGGAGAAAAAGATGAACAACCAAACAAAAAAAGCAGTATTCTGTTTTATTAATGGAAATCCACCAAATATTCAACATGAAAAATTTATTAATTCATTAATAAATGTAGCTTCTAATAAAAAAGCATATCCTTTTGTTTTTTTATCGAGTGAACAAGATATAACATCTCAACCACTTAATTTTACAGATAAAGTAAATTATTTTAAAAAAGTTTTTCCTTATATATACATATATGAAAACAAAATAAATAATTATTTAGATATTGTGTCGTATTTGTATTATAAAAACTTTCAAGAACTATATGTTTGCACATGGATTGGGAATAATGAAGACCTTTATTCCTTTCAAAATTTTATTAATTCTAATGGATTAGAACAAATAAAATTAGAAAAATTTGAAATTATCCCTGTCATTAACACTAATCCCGACAAAGACCCTGTTAACGATACGTTATTTAACAGTGTAATAGATAACAATTATGCTGAATTTAAGAAAGTAGCAATGGGAAATACAGAAGGTGATTGTTCTTATTTGTTTAGATTGTTAAAAAAATCGGTAGGGATACAAGAAAGTAGTAAATTTAAATTGCAGTTAAAAAAACTTTTTTAAATTTAAAACCCCCTCTTGAAGGAGGGGGTTTAATTTTAATTAATATTTACCGTTCAAAAAATCTTTCCATTTAAAAGATTCATTTACTCGGTTACGAACTCTGCGTCGTTCTTCGACTGCTTTTACACGAGATACTGCGTCAGGATTACCACCTACTTCAATAGGAATGTTAGCGTAATCATCATCATCATCAAGAAGGTCTGCAAGAGTATCTTCGTCTTCAAATTCATCTTCCTGCGGGTTTACATATTCTTCTTCCGCAACACGATATTTGCGTTTTTTAGCAAACCGAGCACGTTCAGGCATACGAGAACCGGAATCAGTTGTTAAAATTTTATCACCATCCATTGGTCTCCCTTTTCCTACCATAACATCAGTATCCTGAGGGTCAATACCAAAATCTTCTTCATCGCCAGGTTCTCCATCTTTCATTTTTTTACCATTCCTCGGTAGGCCTGAAATTACCATATTATCGGTATCAGAACCATATTCAACTCCAAATTCAGAAGTATCTTCTCCCATGCGTTTAGCACGGAGACGAGCTTTTCTACGACGATATGCTTCGAGTTGTTTAGCTGAAATATCACGATTTTCTGCTTCTACAGTATCCTCGTTTTCTTCTTCTTGCTCTTCTTCAGTTTCGTAATCTTCCTCTTCTTCCTCTTCTTCCTCTTCATCGACTAGCTCTATAGCAAGTTTTGCACCACATTTTGGACAAGTACAATAACCACCATGAACTTCATCAACTTCAACTTCTTGTACTTCGGGAAGTTCATCATTTTTATCAACAGAGATTTCCATATCCTCCAGAGACATTTTCTCTTCATCGTCGATCTGAGACTCAAGTTCGGCTATCCTCCTTTTTCTAGCAAGTATTGCGCTCTCATCTGATTTTTTAAGCTGTTTTGCTTTCTTTCGGATAATAGGTTCAGTGTTTTTTCCATCAGAACCTTTTTTGAGCTCGTACTTTTCAGTAAGCTTTTTCCGCAGTTCCATCTCAGTTTGTAAGCGCTTTCGCTCTTGCTGTTCAAGGAGTTTAGCTTCTCCTTCCTCTCTCCACCATTCTACCTTGCGTCGAATCGTATAACTCATTTCGATTCTCCTTTTTAAAAAAATTATTTTAGATTTTTACTTTTCCAGCTTTTTATTTATTAAAAAAGTACAAAGAAAAGTTTAGTTAAAAGAAAAATAACATTTTTCTTTCCAATAATAATTAGTAATTATCTAATTTATATATTTTTAACTAATTATAATATGGATACAGATACTAATAACAATTCTAAAAAAATATTAACTTTTTCATTTTTAATTTTTTCTCGTGCTCCTTATCTTTCAGGTAATTTTATTAATGAATATGTTAACTATTATAAAGATTTTGAAGATTTTCCTGAAACAATGGCAAAAGAAGAATTTCTTAACATGGCTTTACTATTAGGGGATTATAATTTATATGTAACAGTATTTAAAGCATTACGAACATTTAATAATTATCTGTGGTATGGAAAGACAAATAAAATATATCTTCTTTCTCCTTCTAAAGGTTTAAAACAATCTGAATATAAAGAAAAAAGTATAAATCAGATTTTAACTGAAAAAAAATATAACATAAATTATGATTATCAGAAAGAGAAAGAAGAAAAAGGAAAAAACCTTTCTGAATTAGATTCTAATTTAATTAAGTTAGGGTTTACCCCGATTGATTTTGCTCAGGATTTTCCTCTAAACTAGATTCTAAAAGTTTTTTAATATTTTCATTTTTATTTTTCTCTTCTTTTAGAGAAGATAAAAACATAGTAAGTTCATTCATACTCTGTAGAATATCCGATGAAACATTATTTGCTATTTGATTTTCAATAGAAATATCCTGTGGTGATTTAATTTCCTGTAACTTATTAAAGAACGGTAAAAATAAGTTTTGAATAGCCTTATTAGTATTTTCTTCCTCCTGATGCAGTAAACCTTTTATATCAAGGAATTCTGCTTCTGCAAGCCTTACTTTTAGTTCTTCTTTTAAAAGGGATTGAAACTCCATATCAGCATATAATTTTTTCAACCTAAACAAAAAAAACTCTACTAAAGATGATGTTATAATTTCTTTAGGTGATTCTTTAGACTCTATAGGTTTTTCTTCTAATTTTTCCTTAAATCCTAAGAGATTAGAAATATTTTCTTCATTCTCAAAATTATCTTCCATCAGTAACCTCCTTAATTTCATTATTATTATCTTTATTTATTTGAGAAGAACATTCTTTTACTTTTTCATTAATATATTCTTCTAACTGCTGAATTTTTATTCCATATTTTATGGTATTAAAATTTGGTATATTTAAAACTTTTTTAATTTTTTTCCAATTATAACCTCGTACCACTTTATAGTAATAAGAAATTGTTATTAATAAACTTTCTTGTAAATCTTTTTCGGATGGTAATAAAATTTTAGAAGATGATATTTCAGACAGCAGTTCAATAAAATTATCTAAACCTAACTTTTTAAAAATTATAAAAGTATTATGCCAGTCATCGATATTAACTTCAGGGTTTTTCTCTTTAAGAAAGATAAAAGACAAAATAAAAACTCTGTCTAACATTGAATAATCTTCTTTATTAACATCCTCTTTTAATAAAGAATTTAATTTTTCTTTAAATAATAATTTTGAACTAAACATTCACACCTCTTATTTAAAGATATATAAAACCCAACCAACAATAGCAAGACTAAAGCCTATTCCTGTTGCTATCTTCCAAAAAAGAATTTGCTTTTCTATTTTAACTAAATATTCTTCAATTTTTTTAATTTTATCTTGCATCTCAAGTAAATTTTTCTTATCTTGTTCAATTAGGGTTTGTTGATTGTTTACTATATTCTTCGCATCTTCTAATTGCTTCGACAATTGCTCTACTAAGGATAACAACTCTTTCTGCTTTGTTTGTAATACTATTAGCTGTTGCGACTGCGTCAGAGAGTCCTGATACAAGCTCTCCGATTCCTTCAGTAAGTTCTCTGCTAATTCTAGTAGCTTCTCCCAATCTATCGGAGAGGTCTGCATTGAGTCTTGTGAGTTGCTCGTTTGTCTTTGTGAGTTCGGCATTGATTCGCTTGAGCTCATTGAGTTCTCGGTTGGGGGCACGTCCTGAGAAAATAATATAACATAAAATCCCATTACAAAGAACAGAAATAATAAAAATCGAAATAAATATTTTTTTTTGCACAATTTTTTTCTCCTTTTTATAATAATTAGTAAAAATTAAAATTTTTACAAAAATTATTTGCTTTTTTTGATATTTACTATATATTATATGTATATTCAAATTTTTAGGGGGGATGTATGAACAAAAAATGGTTTTTTGTTATAGTGAATTGCCAAGAAAACCTCGTGGGCTTGCTCCGAGGATGAATTGGCAAAATATTTTTTAAAAGACTTGACAAATTACAAATATGATAGTACATTGTATATATAGATAGGAGGTAAACAACGAATACTCAAATAAATATAGCTTTACCCAAAGAATGGAAAGAAGAGTTAGAAAGACTTAATGGAGTTTTAAGCATTATATTAAAATCGGAAGATTTGCGCCTACAAGTAAAACATGTTCAAACTGTGGATGTGTTCAGGAAATGCCTTTGAGCAAAAGAGTTTTGTGGTATTTCTATAGATAGAGATTTAAACGCATCTCTAAATATCCTAAATATAGGTCTAAGTACGCTGGGGCACAGCGGAATTTACGCTTGTGGAGATGGTTCGTTGGAACTGTCGTTGAAGCAAGAAAAAGAATGCTTAGTAGACTAAGCAGAAGCCACGGGGCTTGCCCCGTGGAGTGTCACGGGCAGTAATATAATAATAGGTGCAATGGCGGAATTGGTAGACGCAAGGGACTTAAAATCCCTCGATTGTAAAATCGTATGGGTTCAAATCCCATTTGCACCAACTACACAATAAAGAAGGTAGTGATGGTAACAGAAATACTAAGAGATAATTATTTTATTCCATATCATGGAATTTGTAATATATCGTTTAGAAAATGTTCACGTTGAAAGGGGGGTTAATTACTATGAATCAAGAGGAAAATGATATTCTAAAAATATCTATTTACGAAAAAAGGAAAGATAATGTTTTAACTGAAATAATAAAAACATTACCTAGCTCAGAAACTACATGGGTGGAAATATTAAATGAATTTTTTGATATGCTTCGAACATTGGGTTATTATATTCCTTTAACATATGAAGATGTTGAAGATTTACCTAATCAGTATCGAAAAGAAGATGATTGAACAAAAATTAAAAAATAATTATGAGGTGGTACTGTATATGGGAAAGAATTTTTCATGCAATAATACTTCTGGCAAAAGAAAAGAATCTGATTATTACCCAACACCCTTTGAACTTACTCGGAGGTTTTTAAAAGTTTGGAATATTCATCAAAATAAAAAAATATTAGAACCTGCTTGTGGGGAAGCTCTGGCTATAGTTAAAGTATTACAAGAGCAAGGATTTTCTAACATAACATTTCATGATTTACATGTCGATAATGTAAATTTTCTCAATGAACAGGAACAGTATGATTACGTTATCACTAACCCTCCCTTTTCTTTAGCTTATGAGTTTATTCAAAAATGTAAAGAAATTGTAACAAATGAATTTGCTTTACTTCTTCCACTCTCTTACCTTCATGGGAAAAAAAGATATGACGATATTTGGATGGATAAATCTTTTCCATTAAAAAAAGTTTATATATTTACTCGTTACCCTATGCTTGGAGATGAATTACGAGAAGATGGAAAAATGCGAACAGGAATGATGGTGTATGCGTGGTATGTATGGGATAAAAATTATAAAGGAAACCCTGAAATAGATTGGATAGATATTAACGACTGCATCTTAAAGTCAAAACAATAAAAAAGCTGGCTTTAATAAGCCAGCTTCAATTTCTTTACTTCCAAAACCCAATTGTGCAGCAATATAAACGAACAGGTTCACTATTTCCAGGAGCAGTTCGATAAGTATAAACATCAACTCCCAATTCTTTAGTGTTAGTGTTACTAAAATATAATCCATTATAATATAATAAACCTACATTAGATTGGGAACCCGACCCTACTTGGGTTAGGGGAGCATGGTAAACTCCTAATATAGATTTAAATGGCTTAGGATGAAGTTTTTTTGACTCGTATGGAGTATTTGCATTTGGAAACACAATATCAATGGTATCAAAACAAAATTGTAAACCATTAGAAAATTGTACATAATATCCTGAATTTTTTTCACCCCAACCTTCTCTTATAATTCCTGCTCCAAGTAATGATTTTCTTCGAGATGCAAATAAACTTAATTCTATAATACGATTATAATTTTTTTGAATCGCATATAAATATTTATCGTTAATGTAATATATTGAATCAGAAACTATGGGAAGATTAGGAATAAACTCAGATTCTTTAGTAGATATATTGTATATTTCTAATCCATTATATTCTGGAGTAGGAATATATAAGTTATCATTTTCAAAAAAGAGTGCATTATGTTCTCCAGTATATTGTAAAGTTTCTAAATACGTATCTTCTGATTCTATATCAACAGTTAATAATTTATTAGTTCCACTTAAAGGAATAAATACAATATTTTGATATAGAAAAACATTTTTAATAGGAGCTACAACTTCAGAAGTTAATAATATATCAATAGAATATGAAGAATTATTAGAATAATCAAACAAGTGTACTTTATAAGAGTTATCAGTATCTATAAAATCACTAATAAATACTAATAAATTTTTATAATGGAAACTTTCAATTATTCTTGAAAACGTTGTAGAAATAACTTGACTAGTTTTTGTATCAAGGTTAAAAATTTCTAACTCATTAGTATTGTAAGAAGGCATATATATATTGTGCCCTATATTTATCATTGTTTTTACTAAAGGCAATTGTGTAGTAACTGTTTGAGTTGCTTTAGTATTAAGATTATAAATTTCTAAATTTGTTCCATTTTCTTCTTTGAATAATAATTTATTACCTACGGCACAAATAGCATTCCTTTCCCTAGAAAATGGGAGTGTAACATCTTCTAGCTTTTTTTCTAAAGTGTTGAATATTTTCAAAGTAGTATTACCTGACAAAGGGATAAATAATTTATTTTGATATAATTTAGCAGTTTTTATTTGTGTTCCATTAGTTATATTAAAAAATTGCGATTCATATAATTTTTTATCAAAAATATCTAAAGTAAGTAAATAAAAAGAATTTATTAAATATAAAATTGAATTATAAATAAATGAATTATATGAATCAGTATAAAAAATATTTATTGTATATACAGTATCTGCTCCTATATCATATATTTCTAATTTATTTCCACCATATTCTGGCATATATAGTTTACCATTGTATATTTGAGAAGTCACCCTAATCATACTATTCGGTAAAGTTTTAGTTACTACAGTATCTGCTCCTATATCATATATTTCTAATTTATTTCCATCTTCTTGAGGCATGTATAGTTTACCATTGTATATTTGAGAAGTACGTCTATACATACTATTCGGTAACGTTTTATTAAAAACACTTCGTTCAGATAATGTGCGAGAAGAATCTATATAAGAAAAAATATTTTCAGTAGATAATTCTCCATTAGAATTTATGAAAGTAGGTCCTACAACATTATTCTTTTTAAATTCTAGTGATTCGTCAATTACTTCATTATTTACTTCAATATTACTTACTTCAATGTTATTCGCTTCCACATCTCCAATAAATTTCGTTTTTCCATTAATCTCTAAATACCCAGTGGGATAAGGAAGTTCTATCCAATTTAATATTTGGTCTAGCGTATAATCAGCATTAACATCTCTATATCGATTAAATCGTTCATTTTTAACAACAACAATTTTTATTTCCCAACTATTGTCTAATACAGTTACAGTATTCCCTACAATAAAAGCTAAACCATCTGCTAAAGGAGAAACTTGAATATGTGTTGTATCCACATAAGAAACTGTATACCCATAGTAAACATTTCCTAATCCATTATTATAAACAAAATGGTCAGGAATTTGAACTACTTGTCCTGCTTTTTTTGCATATATTTTTACCATTACATCTTTAAAATCATCGGGGTTAAAAGGTATTCCAAAACCAGTTACATCAATAACTTTTGGAGTATTAGAATAAACCTCCCAGGAAGTTCGAGAAGGATATTCTATCCAAAACACTGGAGCATTAGTAGGTTGTTTTTGATAAAAATAAGAATACTTAATTTGAAATTTATTAAGGCCGCCGTTAAGATTTGGTAACACAAAATTAGTGTTATCTATTCCCCCAAAAGTATTTCCAATTACATCATAAAGTTCTTGGTATTCAGGATGCGTTACTGCATTAAGTGTAGAGCCATCTGTAAATAAATAACTTGTATCAGGCTCAGTTTTGCTAGAATCGCAAAGAATTATTCCACCGATAGGAACGTCATCATACTTAAAATATGGAGGTTGAATATTACATACTATTTGTGTGGAAGAGTATGCGTATCCTATATGAATAAAAGAATCATAATATGCAGAAATTGCGTCTTGATTTTGAATTATAGTTCCAAAACTAGCAGGAACATTTGTTCCTCCTGCAAAAACAGGAGCACCAGCTTGTAAACCAGAAAAACCCGAAACCAACCCTGTTTTTCTTACAATAACTTTTGTTCCATCTACTATTGCATCAAGAGGAGTAGCAGCTTCTACAATAAAACCCACGCATCGTTCTCTATTCATTGCTCTTTGTTTAGAAGTTTTATAAACTTTACCATCTTCACGCAAAGAAACAAGAACAGGGAACAGAGAGGCATCGATACTTTCTCCCGCTATAAATTCAAATTCAGAGTATTCTAAAGGTCCTCGCCCATCTCCATCTACTGATATGTTTAAACTTCTCTCTGAAGTAATAATACCTATTTCAATTAAGTTATTATAACCTAAAGAAGCTTTTGTTTTATCAGTAGTAATCTGTCCATCAGGAGTATCAATTACATACGCTACTTTTCCTATTTCACTTGTTAAGAACGGAGCTGTTGGATATTCAGTAATAGAAAATTCAAAATTTCCTTCTCTTTGAATTTCAATAGGTTCTCCAGCATTGCAAGCATTTAAATTTATTCCAATTGTTTTAGTTCTAGTAGCAGAATCTGTTTTAACAATTCTTCCAAGAGAATCAATAGAAACTACATAACCAGACTTATCAAAATTTTCTCCAGCAATATACCAAGATTGAGGGAGTACTGTATAATTTTTAGTATCTAAGCGATATTTTAAAGCTTTTGTATCGTTATTAAGCCACGCATCACCAATTTCAGGATTAGGAAGATTTCCCATATTATTATTCTCCTTTAACTATTATGATAAGTGAACTACCTCGAAGCTAAAGACTTCGAGGCTTCCTCTTTCATCGATGAAAACTTGCTTTGATTAAAATTGCTTTCAACCAAAGTAGAGGCTTTCATCTCCAGAGGTATACAAGTACGTTCCGTACAGGGGAATTTAAGTCTCCCGACTTTTAATATCGTTTTTGCAGCTTTAATGTCCCTGTCTTCCTCTAAACCACAATCACATTTGAATACTCGTTGGCTTAAAGGGACAGATTCATGAATCGCACCACATTTATAACACATCTTAGTTGTTGGAAAACTTCTGCTTATTACTCGGACGCTTTCGAGACTTTTCAGTCTCGCCTTTATTGCTCCTAAGGCAGAATTCTGAACTTGTTTTCCAAACAAACCTTGATGCCATTGTTTAATCATCTCGTCTTGTATGTAGATTCTATCGTAATTTTTGACGAGATAGCTTACAATCTTATTTACTTTGTCTTTTTTCTGATTTGAAATTCTTTCATATTCTTTTTTGATCTTTGCTTTTACTTTTTCTCTTTGTTTCGATCCTTTCGCTTTTCTACTAAAATGTCTTTGAAGCTTTTTAAGCTTTTCAGATTCTGGGATCTTAACGTTAAACTTTTCTCTATCAGAGGTAGTAATACTGTCCTTAATCCCAAAATCTAATCCTACATCTTTTCCAGTACGAACTCTCCCTTGTTTTGGAAGATAGGTAGTTACATGAATATAGTATCCAGATGCTTTTTTAAAAAGAATTGCATTTGCAAATTCTGCATTTTCTGGAATCTGATTCAATCCTAAAACTTTAAGAGTCTTTTTTAATCCTTGAACTCTAATTCTTCCGTTTTGAATATTCCAAGTATTTTTAAATTGAGGAAGAGAAATAGAATCTATATTTCTTATATATTTAAGTCGACCAACTTTAAAACCTTTCTTTTTAAGAATAAAGAGGCCTTTAATAGAATCGATAATTCTCGAACGTAATCCTTGTTGCATCTGGGATGAGAGACACTCTAATTTTCTCCATTCGTCGTTTCCGTCTCTATTTTTAACAAGAACATATTTTAATTTACAGTCGAGATTAAAAAGATCATCTCTTCCGATAGCATAATTGTAGAACCATTTTGCTTCTAAGAAGACTTTGTTAAGCCATTGTTTTTGTACTAAATTGAGGTGGGATTCATCGATTTTGAGAACGTATACTTTTGCAACCTGAGACTTTCTTTTCTCGTGTGTTGCTTTTATTGAGGCTCTGATTTTCTGCTTCTTTTCTTCAGAAGATTTGTATCCCATTCTCATATTTAATTAGTAATACTAACTAAAATAAGTTGTTTTTAGTTATTAGCGATTCATCCCTGAAACTAAAGATTTCAGGGTTTTCTCGCTTTAAATCTATAAAAATTAGTAATAAGATAAGATTTAATTTTATACATATTAAAAAAATCCCTGAAGTTTTTTTAACTTCAGGGAATGAACTTTTATTTAGGAATATTTTGAATTATTTCGTATAACTCTTGAATAGCTTTTATCAATAATCCTATAGTATTACTATAATCTATACTATTTTTAGAAGGCCCAGATAATAAAGAATCTGTTTCTTCTGCAATAAAGCCTACTTTCTTATTTGTATCTCCAATAAAATTATAATTAACTATTTTTACATTTTTTAGTATATCTAAAGCTTTACCCTCAAAATCTTTTATATTTTCCTTAAATTCCCTTGAAGATGTGCTTAAAACAGAAGTAGCTTTAAATATTCCATCAAAATTTAATATAACAGTATTATTAGATGGAACAGTGCTTCCTGCATATAATCTCCCATTTGCTTTAGTAGTTCCATGAATTCTCACATTCCCTGTAAAGTCTCCATTTACTGCTGCAATATCATCATTAATACAAAAAGCAGTTACATCGGAAGTATCTTTTTTCGGAGCATTAGCTGTAATCAAAGCTTGGGGGTTAGAAGTATCTAAAATTTGCTTTCTATACAATACTCTATATTCAGTATTATCTCCATTTTCTATATAACACGGCCCTTTTAAATGCGCTTCATTATTTACATCTAAGTTTTCAATAGTACTTTTACTAGTAATGATTTCAGTTACTGCTTGTAAAGAATTATTAACAATTGCATCAGATGCTTGAATAGTATCTTGAACGTTTATATTTTCGGTTTGTATATCTGTTACCTGTAGAGAATCTATTGTTGCTAAATTATTAATATGTGCTTCATCACTTTGCATAACATTACTTTGCAAAGTTGTAGATTTTATAATCCCATCGAAATTTAATTTTCTATTATTATTTTTTGGAGCTTCACTATGGTATAAAGTAGAAGTACCGGAACAAAAAGAAGGAGAAAAACCTGCTTTACTTAATAAATTAGCAGGGGAGTCTCCTTCCTTTAAAACAATTTTAAATGATTTATTTAAACCAGTTAAAGTAATATAATTATTATTATTTCCAAACTGTAAATATGTAGTAAAATCAAAACAACTTGTTGATTGTAATCGTAAAACATCTTCTAAAAAAGAGCTACCTAAAACATTTTGGAATGTTATTCTGGAACATCCATGAACTCTATCATTATTTCCTTCTATAACTAATCGTAAATCACCTGTTCCTATATCTTGTTCTCTTGCAGATACTTTTTGTGAAATACCTAATGCAATAAATTTAGCATTAAGAATATTAGCAGTTGCATTCCAATTAGTCATTGCTAATTTATCTGATTGAGAAAAAGTAATTTTTATAGCATCCTGTTCATCGTTATCATCAAAGTTAATAAAAAATGCTGCTTTATCAATAGTGTCCCAATCTCCATCAAATGGAGGATTATATGAAGAAGAAAAAGCACCACTTACTACAGAAAAACCTAATGAATTGTTATTATTTTTTAATAATTGATTCATATACGTTACAAAACTATTAGGGGTAGCAAATGGTGTTATGTGAGTTGCAGAAATTCTCCAAAAATTAGAACTCAATAAATCAGTATTATTTACTCCTTTATCAATAGCAATATCAAGATAACTTCCTGCAAATATTGCTCCAGTATCGAATTGCGTTGTTGCTGTATATGATAGTTCATTTCCTGTATAAAAAGCTCCTTCTTTTCTTTCGTATGAATTATATTCTACAAACCCAACATTAGCATCTCCTGCTATACTTTTCTGTTGTTCTAAAGCAGTTATTCTTTCTTGATGATTAGTCAAACCTTCAGCAAGATAATAAAAATTATCATGAATTTGTTGCCCATTTAATGGAGTAGCTTGTTCAGAAAAATATCCAGGATTAGAATAAAACGTAAAGTTTCCTTCATAGTAAGTAGATAGTACATTTCCTGAAAAGTAAATTATTTTATTTAAAACATCAATAGCTATAATTTCTCTAGTTCCAAATTCTTCATTTTCTGTTTCAATTTTCATCCCAACAACTAATCTTGTTAATAAATAATTACTGGCTCCAATTATTTTATTCGTTCCTGAAGATATGGACAAATTTATTGCAGTATATGATGGTCTTATATTAAATAAAATAGGTGAAATCATTTTTGAATATGAAAAATTCCAATCGGTTGCCATACGTTATCTCCTTGTGTATAATTATCTAATTTTTTGTTTCAAAACTTCTATATCCCTTTTCATTTTTGCTATTTCTTGTTGCATATTTGTACTTATTTCTATATTATTAATATAAACCTTATTGTTTTCTAAATCAAAGCGAATTAAACCATTAAACAATAAAGCCGATTTTTTTTGTTTATCAATTTTTAAAAAAGAAAATTCACATATTTTTATTTCAAAATAATCTTCATTGCTACCTATAACTATATTTTTAGAAGTTATTAAATCTTTATTGTTTAATTGAATTCCTTCAGTATAAATCCCTTTTATATCGGGCAATAGTTTTAAAAAATCAACAAAGTTTAAAGTAGATTTATCGTCTGATAAGATAACTGGAATTCCAAACACAGGTATTTTATCATACGATAAACTTTTTAAAATAGATTTTTCCGTAATTTCCCCTTTGTTAATTACGCAAGAAACTCCATCAAAAGTTAAAGTAATTCCATTTTCTAATTCTATTATTAATTCTTTTTTACTTCTAATTCCTTCATTGAGAGTAAGTTGCTTTTTATGTTCAACTGGAACCTTTAATTTTAAACCAGAAGAATTCCCCTCAATTAAATCACCCGACATAGTTGAAATATTAAAAATATCTTTTACTTCTAAAGAATCGGTTATAATTTTTTCAGTAGTTAATGATTTAAATTTAACATCAGATTGAGGGTTTAAAGATTGCTGAAAATCATCAGGGTCAATTATATCTCCTAAAACTGTCATATCTAAATATACAGAAGAATATTGTTTAACTCGGTCAGATACAACCAACATCCGAGTATAAACATTTTTATTGAGAAGTTTTGATAATTCTAAATCTTTAGCTTTTAATAATATATCAGTTTTTTCTTTTAACTCAGTATCTACATTAAAATAAATTTTATTTTCTACCGCATCATTAACATAGCATTTAAAATCTTCATCTAAAAAGAAACTGTGGGGGAGTTTTATTTCTTCTCCTTTACTATAAGAACTTATATCGAATTGTATTTTTTCTAATCTATAACCATTTGAGTTCCATGAAAATTTCCAAATTTGTTTTAATTCCATTTTTTTCTCCTTGTATAAATTAGTACACTGGAAATTTAAATCGAGATGAAGTTTCTGGAACTTCTATTCTAGGTGTAAAAGGATTAATTATAATACAATCTTGAGGAAAAATAGGAGTTGTACTTAATAAAGCTCCTCTATCTCTTATAGCAATTAATAAAGTATAACCTTTATCCTTCCACACAAAATTATATCCATCTATAAAACTTTCTTTATCTATCATGGGTTTTTCTTTTAAGAAAGATTCCCATCCTAAATAAGGAACTTTTGTAGTATTTGTTGGAGATTCCACTTTTAGCCTTAAAACATCAATTTGATAATAATTATTGGGAGTTACTGTTGAAACAGGAGTGGGCCAGTTCCCATTAGCAATTGACGCTGTTAATGTATTTTTATTATAAATAACTGTATCCTCTAAAACTAAACTTCCTGTTCCAACTAATATACTTTCTCCACTATGACCAAAAGTTATAGGGAAATTATTTCCAACAGAAAATACATTTAAAAAAACATTTCTATTAGATTGTTCCTGATAGGAAATTCTATAATAAGCAGGATTCCCACCGTTTGCAACAAACTCATTATGATTTAATATAACAGCTATGATTAAATCTTGATAACTTTCAATGTCTGCTATATTTGAAGCATCGTACGGCATTACTCTCAAATTTGTATAAATATTAGTAGCATCATTTACACTGTATTCCCATGAAGCTACTATAAGTAAAGCATCTGTTGCTAACCCTAATAAAGATGCCTTAGATACAATTATTTCAGCATCATCCTGTAAGGTAATTTTTCCTAACATTTTTGAATTATGCTCTTGGTCAAATTTTGAAAAAATAAAAGTTGTTCCTTTTTTTATTATAAATTTAACATCTGTTATTCCATCTTGAATTTCTACTTGTGCCGTATAAACACCGCTAGGAATAATTCCAAGAAATGTTTTATTAGCATTGAGAGATAAAAGTTCCTGATACGGATGAACAGTAACTTGTTGATTTCCTAAATTAAGGGAAGTAGCACCTCTAGTATATGACATAATTAACTCCTTTTAACTTGCTGGGTTTTCTAAAACACAATTAATTGATAATCCAAATTCGTTAGGGTCATAAATAATAGGAGGGAACGTTCCATACGCAACCATTTTCCCTAAAGTATTAAATAATCCTACTTCTGAAATATAAAATATTTTTGCTTTTTTATTGTTAGGGGCATTATTTAATCTTTTTCTATAATGCAATGAATATGTACAGTAGACTTGTGAATTTATATTAATTATCCCTGTTCCTGAATATGGGCTTGTTTCTTTTATTGATGAATTATTATTACATTGTAATTTTAATTTAAGTGTTCCTTGCTCTCTATCATACAAAACATAATTATTTGTTCCAGGGAATTTATGAAATATTATATATTCTGCTGAAGCTGTTTGTTGATATTGTGTGTCTAAATTATATCCATACTCTTTATAAGTTTCTAATACAGAGGATGCGAGATTTCCATTTTCTGTTAATAGCACAGGTTCAATTTTAAAAATTTTATTTTGTTCGTCATAAATTTCTTCAATTAAAATTTCTCTTTTTATTTTTTCTCCTGTTGATAAAATAAATTCAATTGCAATAGAAAATTTAGCATCTCCTTCGGAAATTAATTTGTGTGGTAATTGAATAGTAGTTTCTGGAATTTCCCCAACATATTCGGATTGAGCAATCGTTAATAATTGATTTAATATTTGCTGCTTAATAAATTCTTGTTTTGTAAATAAACAAGAAACTGTAGTGTTATTCACTAATTGCTGTACTTCGTATTGTCCTAACGTACTTTGCACGAGAGGTTTTTGAAGTTTAGTAGGGACTGTAAAATGCGGGTCTAAAGGGTCTTCTAAATCATTTACAAAAACATCAAGTGAACCATCATCCCAGCATCCAGAGCCGATTTGAACATTAGTAATTATTTGATTCTCTTCCCAATTTGTTTTAAAAATTTGAAACTTAGCCTTTATATTAGGGTGGGAATATAAAACTCCATCTACTTGTTGAACACTTCTATTTGATATATATTGTCCTGTATTTTTTGCATATAAGCAAAGCTGTGAACTTATTATAACATTTCTGGAAGCTGAAACACAAAGCTTACTATATTCTTTAGCATACAATAAATATTCAATGTCTTGGAGACACTCATTTGTTCCAAGACTGTTAGTATGTTTTAAAAGAATATCTAAATCAATTTCTAACAGTAATCGTTTTCCTTTTGCTCCTATTCTTTCTCCAGTATCCCATTTGATTACTTCAGGAGTTCCTATTTTACTATCAAATGTTTTAAAACTATCATATCTATTAATAAGGTTTGAATATGCAAATGAATAATCTTCACAACCAGAAATTCCTACACTGTAAGGAAATTTTGAAATTGCAGAGTTCGGAATCAATTTATAAAAAGAGTTAATTAAACTTTTCTTATTAAAGAAATCTGTCATTTTAAAATATTTATTAGTTAAGGGAGAAAATGTTGAAGATTCTTCATATAAACCTACAATAAAAATAGAAACATTCCTGTGAATAGTTTTTCCGGTAAGTTTTAAAGCTTTTACTGTTCCTCTATATTTTTTTATTAAGGGAATACTATTTAAAAAATTTTTAGACCACTGAATAATTATATTTAAATTATTGCTTGGAAATGAGGGGGATTGATATTGCTCATTATAACTCATTATATATAAAATATTATCCAAACCACTTAAAAATGAAGCTCCTAATAAAGATAATAATGATATTATTCTTTTATAAAATAAATCTTTATCACCTTCATAGTAATCAATGTTATAAAAATTTTCTAGTGAAAATCCTTTTTCCATGTGTTGTTTTATTTCATCTTTAATTAGAGTTATTAAATCTTTATATGGAGTATTTTTTAAAATATGATGTAAATATTCTGTTATGTCTTCTGGAATAATAGGATTATAGAATGTATCTTGTTCTTCCGTATTCTGCTTTACATCTAAAGGACTTTCATAAATTTGAACATGCTCAGAAGGTAAAGGAGGAGGAAACATATAAGACGGATATTTAAAATAATAATTATTCATTGCTTACCTCAACTTGAACTTTTATATCTTCATATAAAATATCAAATATATCAAAGTCAGACATAAGTTTAATTTCATTACTATTATAATTTAACGGAAAAGCAAAAACTTCAAAATAAGGAAGTTTATCTACAAGATAATTTATCGCAGCATTATTTAACATTATAGTAGTTTGCAATAAATTAGAGGAATTAACAATACTAATATCGATTGGGAAATAATCGGAACTAGATGGTTCTATGGGAGTAATAACTCCAGAACTTATCATAGCTGTTAAGCTATCGACTGTTAATACTTTATCTTTTAAATCTTTATAGTAAAATTGCATTAACTTTTGATTTCCTGAATCATCACGAGATACTAAAATAGTTCTTTCATAAATTGTGTTATTAATACATCTACAACGTAAATCTATTCTTTCTATGTAAGGAATTTCATTTCCTCGTCGTAAGTACGAAAAGGAAGGGTCAAATGAAAAAATATAATATTTATTTCCAAAAGAATCATCAATAAAATTTTCATAAACAATAGATTTTTTTGCTCGTAATTGACAAACTAATGTTCCTTTTCCTAATATATCTTCTACGGTTGACGATACATTATAAGAAGCAATAGAAGCTCCAAACGGGATTGAAAAAATATTATATTCATTATAGATAATATCTGTAATTTCTTTTTGCAAACTATTAGTATCATAAACATTTTTTTGTTTTCTAACATAATCTATTCCTAATTCTACTTTATTAGGAGCTTGAAATTTTACAATATCAAAAGGAGATTTTCTGTCTTCAATCCTACTTAATATATCATCCTCTATTGTATTTGTGTCAGGAACACTTTTATCGCTTTTAATAGCTGTAAAAAGAATAGCTTCCTTTATTACACCAGTTCCAGGCTCCGTATAAATTCCACTTTTTGTGTTAGCTTTAGCTACGTAAGGAATCTTTTCTATTTCTGTTAAATAATCTTTCAGAGTTACAACAGTTTCATTTTGTTTTAATTCTGTAGGAACTTTATTCCGAAGGTCCTCTATCGTATCTCCATCTTTACCACCAACCAAACTTTCTAAATTAGAATAATAAAATTGTTTAGAATTTATAACAATAGTATTAAAATATTCAATAATTTCATTTACCACACCCTCACTACCTAAAGTCTCAATATAAGATAATCGTATTCTTGAATTATTAGGAGGAATAAGTCCTGAAACATTGTTACCAAATAACAACTCTATACCTAAATCAGTTTCTTCCCCACTTACTTTATTAATAACTTGAACTGCATATTCATCATTTGAAGCTAGTAAAATATTTTCTACTATTCTGCAAGGCACAACTGTTAAATCTGGAAGAATCAATTCAACAGAAAAAAATGAAGATGAAACCGTATCTAATGCAGCTTCAATATTAGCATTGTTATAAAAAACCCGCAAAAATTCAATAGTTTGCATTGGTTCTAATTCTACAGTTTTATATACTCCTTGAATAACAGGAATTAATTTATATTTGCTTCCTAAATCATAAAGAACATTATCAGTAACAGTAAATGGGATACTATTTAAATATAATGTGGTTCCTTTTGAAATCAATACTGCATCATCATTATATTCAGATAAATTTTCTAATTCTTCTGAACTTAAAATATTTTCCAATGTATTATGAGAAATTACTATATGCCCTATAGAAGATATTTTTCTTTTAGGTTGATAATTAAATAAATTTAACATCGCTAAAAGAGAAGATAAATTTTGACAGGTATCCCATTTAGCTTCTCGTAAAAGATATTCATAGTATCGGTCTACTTCTGAAAAACCTTCTGAAATAGTAGAAAGAAGAATATCGATAACAGAATCTTCTATAATTTTATTCCAGCCTGAATAATTTTTTAATTTTTGAATCAATCTATTTTTAATAGAAACACTATCGTATTTTTTCACTTTTCTTTCTCCCTATCGTTTAAAATCTTTTTCGCATCTATACTATAAGCAGACAAAAATAATAATAAAGAATCGGGTACAGGATTCTTTTTATTTTTTATTACTCTTATCTTTTTTTCTATAAATGAATGACATTCACTACATAAAACTATTACATAATTAATTTCATCATTTTCCCTATATTTGGTTTCGTCAATATGATGACATTGTAAATTTTTTTTACTCTTTTTAACAGAACAACATTGGCATCTATTATCTGCTTTCTCTAATAATTGCTTTCTTATAGCTTTAAATTGTACACTTCTTCTATATTTAGTTTTTTCCTTAGATGATAATAGCATTAAGCCTCCAACTGAGAATATCTAATAGTAATTAGTAATTATTATATGTTAGAAGATTATGAGACTTCTAATTCAATGGGACTAATATACTTATTAAAATCATCTTTTAATATTATTTTTATTTGATAGGTGTTTTCTTTTGGAAGAGGAGTTATAATTATTTCACTATCTTGTAAATAGACAAAATTATTTCGTATTATATTTAATAAATAAGATTTAATTCTTTCTGCACCTACTGAAGAAATAGGGGAAGCAAGTAAAGTATCGATAGGACCTCCTTTAAAAATATTTCTTCCATAATCCCCTTTGCTTGAAAAAAGCCATAATTTAAAAATATTTTTCAATGCTTCAACATTAGTTACTAATAAAGGACTCTCTTTTTCAGAAGAAATTATTGAAAATAACGCAAATTCTGTAAGATTTAATTCCCCTGATTCTGTTTTGATAACTATATATTTTGCTTCGTTAGGGATAGTTAAAATTATTTCTTTTGCTTCAAACGGTGTTTCTTTTATAAAAATTCCTGAATAAGCTATTTCTGTAAAATTTACTGTATAAAAACAAACCTTTGATAAACCAGAAGCATTCCCCCATTTAATTTTTAATTTTAATCGATTATCTTGTTGTAAAATAGGAATTGCGCTACCACTAGGATAAATATTAAAAACAGAACCTAATGGATATGGACTTATAGAAGGAAATGCAGAAAAATCTGTAATTTGAAAAGTTAAAATTTCTTTATAACTTAATTGAGAATTAAATTTCCAACCTTTATAATTTAAGTCTACATAATTTATAACATCAGAAACTTTCTTTTCTATTATATTTTTAGTTTGCATTTTTTCTTCCCTTCTTTAAGTTATTTTCCATTATCAACAGTAATATCGTATCCATTAGGTGCAAATAAATCTAACATATAAGTAATTACTGATGCTTGACCGTATGAACCTTTTAAGGCAGGTAAACCACTAATAAAAAATTTAGAACTTACTATTATTTTCTTCTTGTTATTGGTTGATGAAAAAAAAGTAATTGTTAAATCTAATAATTTATTATCTACTCCCTTTTTAATAAAATTTTCATCTTTATCATAATAATTTTCTTTAAAAAATTTTTTTAAGAAATTGAAAAAAATATAATCATATCGTTCTTTAATTTCAATAGATAATTTTTTAGGAACAGAAATAGATTTTAATTCATGAATTAAATGCTCAGAATGAAAATCATAGGAAACTTGATAACCTTCAAAAGAAACAGAATTCGTGTAAAATTTAAAATCATTTAAATCAGCAGAGAAATTACCATAATTAGCTACAGAAACTGTGACATCAAATAAATTAGAAAAAGCGTGATATGTATTTAAAAGAGAATCTAAATAACTCACTTATTCCTTACCTCGTAATTTAAGTAGTAGGTCGATTTGTTTGTTTTTCTGGTGGGATATACCGTCCAAACAAGAAATCAACAGACAATTCTATTACATTTGCAGAATCTCGTGTAAAACGAGGTTCTGTAACATTTTGACATACTACATTTTCAAAAGTCCATCGAGGAACAATTACATTATTACCTAAATTATTAACATCAACTACATCTTGTAAAGCATCTGTTGTTTTATAAGCAAACAATTCTATTTTTCCATGATATTGCGTATCGTTTAATGAATTTAAGAAATGAGAAAAATATAACTGAGAAATAGATTCATCCATGTATAATTTTTTCCATTTTTTAAGATACTCATAATATTCCCATCCTGCATCAATTCGTATAGGGAGAGACAGTTTTCTCGCAAAATTTATTTTAGGGGCAAAACGTTTTAATTTTATAGCTTTATAATAAATATCATATTCTTGTAAATTAAAATCTGGTATTTTAAAACTAGAAGTTCTAACGCTAAAAGCATTAATTACATCAATATTTTCAGGCGGAATAACTTCTGTTGGAAAAGTTATTTTAACATCAAATAAATTTGTAAATGCGTCAGGACCTGCATCAATCAAAATATCTATATTAGACATAATTAAGCTCCTACCTTTGTGTATTCTCCGAAAACAAACTTACAAGTAACCTGGACTGGACTACTAGATGTTCGAGAATAATCGGGTTCTGTTATGTTATACAGTACTACATGTTTCATTTCCCAAACAATACTACTATCAGCTCCATTATCTTGTAATCCTTCTACATTAGTTCGTAAGGCTTTTACTCTTATAGAACCATATAGATTCGGATTTCCTGCTCCATTCGCATAAGCACCAAAATAAACTTTATCTTCGTAAATATCTATTAACTTAGCTCGCCAATCTTTTAGAGCGTAATATAATTTATAATTAGCATCTACCCTAAAAGTTAGTTCAAATGTTCTGTCTCCTTCAATCATCGGAGCTAAACGTGGAAAAGAAATTGTATTGTAATGGTTTTCGTATGAAGTTAAAGATAGTGTAGGTGCTGAAAAATCTTTTACCCTAACATCTGTAACAAAAACTTCAGATGAAACTCCAATCGGAGGAGTTATCTCAACCCTGTAAAGGTTTGAAAAAGCATCAAACCCAGAGTTAAGTAAAATTGTCATATTGTTATCAGCCATAATGAATTATCTCCTACTAATTAGAGAACCGTTGTTTGGTCAACATTTTCTAGTACTAAATCAATATATTCTGTGTAAGGATTAACTTTAACTCGTACCTTAACAACAAATTTATTTTGTTTTTTTGTCTCGTCGTTATTTACATTTGGGTCGTTAACTAAAACAACAGCAGAATCCCAAATAGCAGTAGCACCGGTTAATCTTTTTTTAACAATAGTTTCTGTTTGAGATTGACGTAAATCGAGATAGTAAGAATTAATTGGTTTTCCAAGCTGAGGTATTAAAACATTTTCTTTTATTTCCTTTTTGAGTAAATCAAAAGCCATACTATGTCCTAAAAAAGACCAATCTGTTAAAACTGTAGGAGATTGAGCAGTTCTTTGAGAACGAATTATAATTCCATAACGTTTATCTTTTGTAATAGGATTAATTCCAGCCACATCAAGATTATCTAATAAAGATAAATAAGCTTCAAAATTATACTTAGCTCTTCTTACACTTCTATACAGCTGTCCTCCAAAACCTTCTCCATCATCCAAATACATTGGAGCTCTACCACCAAGTTTATAATCCATAATAGAAGCTAACTTTACACCAATACTTCCAATAAGATTAGACCATACGTAATTATTTCCTAACTTAATTTCAAATTCATTCAAATAATAAGCTAAACCTCCTCGTGTATTTGGCAAAGTAGCTCGTTTAGTAATTGCTTCATTTCCAGCAGTTACAGTATCAGAAGAATTAGGTTTAATAACTGTTATAAAAGTAGAAGTTTTAAATAATCCTAATCGTAAACTTTTCATTTTATTTATTACATTATTATATCCAGTACAATCCATAAACAATAAAACATCTTCAAAATCAGTTTTATTAAATGCGTCCCAACCTTCCAATAATGATTCTTCTATTTGTGTATCTGTTAATGAATTATTACTTATTATTCTTGTTCCAGAAATTTGTTTACTGATTGGGAATGTGTATGTTCCAGTAATATTTGTGTATTGTTTGTAAGGTTTTGTCCCTAAATAATATTTGATAGTTTGAGGAAATACATTCTCATAATAAAGAGAAGCATTAAAGCCATCTTTTGCAAGAGGGTCAAGTGAAATTATATAATCAGGTGAAGTATACCCATTCTCTTCAAAATTAAATGTTAATGTATTATAATATGGATTAGTTTCTCCATCAGTTGTAGTTTGCTGTAAATCAATATTTTTAATTGTTATAGTCATTGGAATTTCAGTTGGAGAAATCTGATATATTGTTTGTATTACATATTCCTCTATATTATATATCCAATAAATATTAATAGTAGCATAACCAGTTGGAGTAGAAAAATAAGTATCTAATGCTCCACCTGAAGTTAAATCAAAATTTGGTATAGAAGAATTTCCTACAAAAGTTAATGTAGTTGTATCCCCTGCTCCAGGAGCATAAGTTCCAACTACAAAAGCATTTGAGTCATCAGTTACAATATTTCCATTATTTAATTTACAAACAATTTCTTGTTTAACCCCAAACTCATCAGTATATGTAAATAAAATTTTATTAACTTTATTTTCTTCAAAATAACTTGATTTAATGTTTTCTGCGGTAATAGTTTGAAGTGAATAAGGTAGAATAGAAGAACCATTTGAAAAAACAGAAGAAGTATTCCCAACTCTTAAGCTAGCTAAAAAATTAGGATTTTCTACATTAGTTACTTTATAAAAAGTTTCAATACTTCCTTCGGTAGTTATATAAATTCCACCAAAATAGTTTTCTCTCCCCAGCAATACCCCTGGAGGAGCAGAAACATATATAGAATAAGATTTATTAAATTCTATAGCTTCTAAAACATCTTTATAAAGAGGATTATTATCCTTCAAAAAAAGCTGTTTCATTAAGTTTTCACTGCCAACAGGAAAATAAAACGGTTCAGCATTTCCTTTAGGTGCTCTTAAAACTATCCCCCCTTGAATAACTGTATCATAATTTTGATAGTATGAACTAGAATCAATATCTACGTATCTAATGCGATTAGTTTCCATATCTACTCCTCTTTTCTTTTAAATAAATAAGGTAAAAACATCTTTCATTTAATTAGTATTTTTTTAATAAATAGATTAAAAACCCCGAACACAAGTTCGAGGTTTTATTTTTTTTAACTTATAATTTTTTTACTGATTTTGAACCTCTCCACCTTACGCTTCGCTTAGAAGGTGGAGATTCTTGAGAAGTTTGGTTATGCAACCCTTATTCTCAATGGTGTGTTCAATACACCATTATCCATTACTGATTGTATCAGCTTTGGAATACATTTGTCTTTTACATATTTTCTTAGTATATACCAATTCATCTCCCACCTAAAGAGGTGGGAGTATTCTTGGT
>Ga0209407_1000950_pt1 | contig 32639 bp, 31 predicted proteins | sample AD_JPNHG3_MetaG_FD_184410 | JGI IMG/M metagenome (GOLD analysis project Ga0209407, IMG submission 184410) | Active sludge microbial communities of municipal wastewater-treating anaerobic digesters from Japan - AD_JPNHG3_MetaG (SPAdes) (version 2) | ecosystem: Engineered > Bioreactor > Anaerobic...
TCTCCAGAATTGCTTTTTTGTTCAGTATTCCCCAATGCGCGAAAGGCTCTTTGTAGTAATTGTGAATTATGAAATTCTCGCCCAAAGTGAAGTCTAGGACGAGCCCATGCTTCTGGCGATCTTCTGGGATATGCCCAAGACCAAGATCGGACCTTTCCTTTATGGAAAGGTGAGTGATATCGATATCTCGAAGGAAAATCCTGCCCGATTCGACCTTAGTCAAACCAGTGATCGCCTGAACGAGCTCTGTCTGGCCATTGCCATCTATACCACAAAGGCCGAGAATTTCGCCGGCGCGCACCGAGAGCGATAGATTCTTGACGCCAAGCACACCTTTTTGATTCTTCACACTGAGCCCTTCGATGCGAAGAAGCACATTGCTGGGCTTTGCCTGAGTTTTCTGGACATGAAAGCTGACCTGCCGACCTACCATCATCTCGGCCATTCTCTCTTCGTCCGTGTCTGCAACGGGAACGGTACCTACGAGCTTCCCTCTTCTCAGAACCGAGCATACATCGGCAACTTCCTTTATCTCTTTTAGTTTATGAGTGATAAGGAGGATGGTTTTGCCTTCTTCGACCAATCGCCTCATTATCTGCATGAGCTCATGAATTTCCTGTGGTGTAAGAACCGCGGTAGGTTCGTCGAAAATGAGAATTTCGGCATCTCGATATAGCATTTTGAGTATTTCCACGCGCTGCTGCATACTCACAGAAATTTCTTCGATTCTCGATCTCGGATCGACTGCGAGGCCATAAAGTTTAGAGATTTCTTCGACTTTTTGCTCTGCTGTGCGCATATCGACAATAAGACCCTTTCGAGGTTCCATGCCGAGTATTATGTTCTCTGTCACGGTAAAGTTATGAACTAGCTTGAAATGCTGGTGAACCATACCTATACCGAGAGCAGTTGCAACATTGGGGTCGCTTACCTTTACCTCTTTACCGCGAATACGAATCGTTCCTGCATCGGGCTGATATAGCCCAAAAAGGATGCTCATCAGTGTAGACTTCCCAGCACCGTTTTCTCCCAGAAGTGCGTGAATCGAGCGCTCTTCGACCTGAAGTGTAATATCGTCATTTGCTCTGATTCCGGGGAAATCCTTGGTGATATGGAGCATCTCTACGATGTTAGGCACCTATAAACCCCCTAGATTAGAATGAAGTAAAATTATATCACAGCGAGGTTATTCTCGCCATATAAAAAGACTAACACAAGGCGGAATATTCAACTAGGAAATGATAGATAGTTCAGCATATTAGTATATGCAAATCATCCGAAATCGGTCTTGAAATGGTATTTCTCTATAGAATAGCGATATCTCAAATGCAATAAAAAAGCCCCCTTTTGGGGGCTTTTAGAACAATAGAGAGAAAGCCGTCCGCACAAAGCTGGGTTTTCAGCAATATGAGCTCTAGTAAATTGCTTATTCGGGTGCTTCCCCTTTCTTCTAAAGTCTGCTTATTTCGCTTATTTCCCTGGAATCTCTGAGACAACAAGCTTGCCTGATGCAATAAGCGCCTCGTATTCCTTGACTTTTGCCAAGATGTCAGCGGATAGGTTCGGATTCTTCTCAGGAAGGCCAACACCCTTGTTCTTCAAGGAGAAGACTAGAACCTGCCCACCTGGGAATTTGCCTTCCATGGTCATCTTGCACACTTCATAAGCCGCGACATCGACACGCTTCATCATAGAGGTAAGGACTGCGGATTTGTTGCCACTATAGATGCCATCGGCGTATTGATCCTTGTCGACGCCGATTGCCCAGCGGATATCGCCTTTCTGCTGGCGCTCTTTTGCTTCCTTGATGAGCCCGTTACCAGTACCGCCAGCCGCGTGATAGATTATGTAGGCTCCTGCGCTATACTGCTTTTGAGCCAATGCTTGGCCTTTATCTGGGGCAGCAAAGTCTCCTGCATAGTCCACGAGGATCTTGCAATCTGGATAGACAGCCTTGACACCCTGCTCGAATCCTGCCTGGAACTTTTCTATGAGCGGGAACTGCATACCGCCAAGGAATCCAAGGATGTTCTTACCATCGGCCTTGGCCTTGAGAGCCGCTGCCACACCCACTAGGAACGAGCCTTCATGCTCTGCAAAGGAAGCGGATACAACGTTTGGGAGAGAGACGACTGTATCGATGATGAGGAACTTGCGGGTGGGGTAATTCTTTGCGACCTGGGTCATTGCTTGCTCGAACAGGAATCCAGGGGCAATGATGAGATTGAGCCCTTCATCGGCAAAAGTCGATAGGTTAGGGACATAATCCGCTTCCGCGCTGGACTGTAGATACTTGTAGTTGCCTTTTGGAAGTTTGTAATCCTGGGCAAAGCGAACAATGCCTTCCCATGTACCCTGGTTAAAGGACTTGTCGTCGATACCACCAACGTCGGTTACGAGCCCCACTTTGAACTGAGCAAATGCGGGTACCGCAATCATAGCGGTGACGACAAGCACCAAAAGCGCTTTTTTCATGCTTCATCCTCCTTATTATAGGTTCGATGCTCTATATGCGTAGATTCTATGCCAATCTATCGCATAAAATCAGATAAATGGTAAAGCCGAGGCAGCAGATTGTCAATAACGATTTTGAATATGTTAGCTAAAATTTAAAAGTGCACTATATCCGAAGACAGAGCTCTATATTCATCACAGAGAATATCCTTGTACCAAATACGAAGTAAAGTATAGTTTTCGGATTTGTCTGGGACAGTATGAATATCAACCTCTTCGCTGAGGATTTCTCGAACATCCTCGATATCGGTAATAGAGTCTTGTGCGCATCGGCGCACAAGATGATTCTGAAGCCATTGATAAGGTCTTTCTATTTTCTCCTTTGCTTGAGCAGAAAGTGCATAGGTGACCCTAATCTTAAGATCCCTTGTGACCTGTTTCCGGTGAAGCTGTTCCTTCACAGCACTTTCTCCACAACAAATGCTTAGATTTCCTTCTAGAAACAGCTTCAGAGTAGTTCACTTTTAAGCTTTAAATCCTTAAAAAAAGCGCACTTTTGATTCCTAGATGACAAAAGCTATTTTCATCTTGACAATTCAAGACGAATAACTTACAATTTAGACAATTGCTTATAGAATGGGCAAAGATTCATGCATATTTGCAATGCATGTGTAGTTTGGCAATTAGAGCTAAATAGCGCCGGACGATGCTCTATTTGCGTCTTAAGGAGGAAACGATAGGCGTTAATGTTTTGGAAATTTAGATATTATTATATCAATCATAAATGGAGGTAAGATTTTATGAAAAAAAGAATCATAATTGCAGTTATTATTGCTTTAGTTTCTATTGTTCTTGTTAGTGCTCAAGGCAAGATATTGCTTGGGTTTTCTCACGTTTCCATGAACAATCCTTATTATCTTGCAATGGAAAAAGCGGCTAAGGATACTGCAGCTGCGCGAGGCGCTGAAATAGTCGTATTGAATGCTGAAGAGGATGTTTCTAAGCAAATATCTGATATCGAAAGCTTACTAGTTATGGGCGTAAAAGGACTTATAGTTAATTCTACCACGGAATATGGAACTATGCCTGTAATAAAGAAAGCAAAAGCAATGGGGATCCCCGTAGTAGCAATTGATAGATATCTCTATGGTGATTATCTGGCTTATGTAGGAATTGATCAATGGAAAGCTGGGGAGTTGCAGGGAGAGTATATCACCAAAAAATTGCTTCCCAATGGTGGAAATATTGTAATGATTATCGGCGATCCGGGGGACTCGGCATCAATAGGCCGCGGGAATGGCATGCTTTCTATTCTTGATAAGCCTGAAAACAAAGGAAAGTATAAGATTTTAGGCACTTTTAAAGCTTCATATAATCAAATGCTTGGTATGCAGAAAATGGAGGAGGCAATTGCAGCATTTGGGAATAAAATCGATTTGGTTTACTGTGCAAATGATGCTATGGCCTTGGGTGCACTAGCAGCGCTCAAAAATGCAAAGATGGATAAAGTGATGATTTGCGGTATAGATGGGCAGAAAGAAGCATATGAAGAAATCATGAAGGGAGGACAATATAAATCTACTGTAATAAACAATTCTTGGGAAATCACACAAAAAGCGGTGAATATTCTTATGGATTATTTGACAAAAGGAATAGAACCAAAAGAAAAGCAGGTAATAACCGGTACTATTCTTGTTACTGCTGATAATGTAAAAAATTACTATAATAAGGATTCTGTTTTCTAATTATCAATTCGTTGACAACAGGCTATGTGAGATAGCTTTTTAAGCTGGTCACATAGCCTTGTCTCATAATTTTGAATTATCGCATTTTAATAATGTAAGAATATTGCCTATTAATTAAATTGTGTTTTCATGAGGAACTGTATGGAGTTTAACATAAGTAGTATTGGTACAAAATATGGTTTATTTTTCATTTTTCTAGGTTTAATAATATTATCTTCCCTACTATCGCCGCTCTTTTTTACATATGCCAACTTGGCCAATTTTTTTTCTCAAATAGCATATAATGGAATCCTGTCGATTGGTATGACCTTTGTGATAATCATGGGCGGAATAGATCTCTCTGTAGGATCAATAGTAGGTTTTTCATCAATACTTTATGCCACAATATTGCACGGTGCTTTTTTTACTTTTATGCCTAAGGAAATTTTCATATATGGCCAAGCTCCAACACTAAATTCTATTTTGCCATTTCCATTCGACGTTTTTTTTGTGTTGTTCATAGGAGGCCTTATTGGCTATTTGAATGGTGCGATATCATATAGGTTTAGAATAAATTCTTTTATTGTAACACTTTGTATGATGATTTTTATTCGCGGGCTTGGAATTTGCTATACTAATGGACAGCCTCTATTTGGCGTTCCTGATTTAATTAATAGTTTAGCTTATGGTGCAATAGCAAAGGTACCTATGCCAACCATAATTTGGATATTTATCTGTATACTCGCAGGAGTGTTGCTCCGCTATTCCAGATTTGGTCGAGCAATCTATTCTGTAGGTGGTGATAAGAACGTTGCTAGATTATCTGGAATTGAGCCTGCAAAATATCAAATATTCCCATATGTTGTTTCAGGATTACTTGCAGCTTTAGTAGGAATTATGATGTCAGGTCGAATGGGATGCGGTGATCCCAAAATTGCAGATGGATGGCAAACCGATGCTATTGCTGCTGTTGTAATTGGTGGAGCTAGCATGACAGGCGGAAAGGGTAGCGTAACTGGCACAATACTGGGTGTCTTAATACTAGGATTGATAACCAACATTATGAACTTGCTTAAGATTGATGCTTATCCACAGCAGATGGCAAAAGGTTTTATTATTATTGGAGCTTTAGCTCTTCAAGGAATAATCTCAGGGAGGAGAGGCAAATGAGTAATCCAGCTCTTTTGCTTGAAGTAAGGGGCCTCAGCAAGAGTTATCCCGGTGTTAGAGCTTTAGATAATGTAGATTTTGATGTAATGAGAGGAGAAGTGCACTGCTTAGCAGGAGAAAATGGAGCCGGAAAATCTACATTGATTGAAATAATTGGAGGGTCTTATCAAAAAGATTCCGGCACAATTTGCATTAGCGGAAAGGAAGTAACACTAAAAAGTCCTCAACATGCTCAACAATGCGGAATTGCTGTTCTCCATCAAGAACTTCCAGTATTGAAACATCTCAGCGTGGCAGAAAATATTTTTCTTGGTCGACAACCACGGAATAAGCTTGGATTCGTCGATTATCGCGAAATGAATAGACAAGCAGAAAAATGGCTTGAGATGATTGATTCCAAGATTGATCCTCGGGCTTTGATGAATGGATTATCAATTTCAAAGCAGCAGTTAGTAAGCATTGCGAAGGCCATTTCCCTTCAGGCAGAGATTATAATATTTGATGAACCTTCAGCAGTATTGACAGATCAGGAGTTGGAAAGGTTATTTCAAATTATTTCGTTATTTAGATCGGAAGGAAAAGGTATTGTATATATTTCGCATAGATTGGAAGAAATATTTGAGATAGCAGATAGGGTTACAGTCTTAAGAAATGGGAAGCTTGTAGGTACTGAACTGACATCTACCCTGACTCACGAAGGACTTGTAAAAATGATTGTAGGCCATCAAGTATCTGAAGAATATATAAGTAACAAGGAACCACTACACGGGCCGCAACCATCACTAGTCATAAGCAAGTTAAGTCGCAATGGGGTGCTTACTGACATTAATTTTGAAGTTTCAAGAGGTGAGATATTCGGAATATATGGGCTTGTTGGATCAGGACGAACAGAAGTCGCAAGAGCCATTATTGGAGCAGATCCAATCGATTCTGGGAATATATTTTTTGATTCAAAAAAAATAGAAAATCACACTCCCTGGCAAGCTGTTAGAAATGGATTTTGCCTAATACCTGAAGATCGAAAATCACAAGGCTTATTTCTCGAAAAACCTATTATCGATAATATAGCATTGCCTGCTTTGCCTCAGTTGACATCAGGTGTCTTGATTGATAATAAAAAAATGATAGATTATTCGACTGAATTGATAAGAAAGCTAAAAATTACTGCTTCTCATCCTAGGCAATACGTTAAATTTCTAAGCGGCGGCAATCAACAAAAGGTTATTCTAGCAAAATGGCTTGGATTAAAATTAAAGGTATATATCTTTGATGAACCTACTCGGGGAGTTGACATTGGAGCTAAAGAAGAAATTCGCAATCTGATTAGATCAATTGCGCAAGTAGATGGAATAGTAATACTGATTTCCTCTGAGATTTCGGAAATTATGACCATGGCTGATAAGATAGGCGTTATGCATGAGGGCAAAATGACAGCAATAATTGAGAGAGCACAGGCTACTCGTGAAAAACTAATAAGTTATTCTATGGGATATAAGAACCTATGAAAAATCTAAATAAAAGCTTATTTGGATCGAGGCAAGCATCTAATATTCTTAGATATGGAGTCCTCATAATTCTAGTTATTATTGCTTCAATATTGGCACCAGGTTTTTTAAGTATGCAAAATATCCTTAATCTATTGCGTACCTTTTCATTTTTGGGCCTTATTTCTATTGGTATGACATTTGTGATTATTGCTGGAGGAATCGATCTGTCCGTGGCTTCAAATTTTGCTTTATCAGGAGTCTTGTTGGGACTTTTTGAGCATTGGGGTATTTATTTAGGTCATGTGGATAAGCTTTCCTTGTTAGCCCCTACACCTATCTTATTCATTATCATTCTTCTAATAGGAGCATTCATTGGTTTTATCAATGGACTTATCATCACGAAATTGAGGATAGCAGATTTTGCGGCAACACTTGGAACTATGGTGGCGGTTAGAGGGCTTGCTTTTACGATATCAGGAGGCAGGACAATATTTGGACTTGATTCAATAGCCATTTTTATGGGTCAAGGTATGATAGGACCTATTCCGTTTGTGGCTATTCTTTTTATATTCCTAATTATCATATGTGAGGTTGTATTGAAGGATACGATATTCGGAAAGAGACTATTTGTATGTGGAGAAAATCCAATTGCTGCCAAACTATCTGGAATAGACGCCGAACATTATAAAATAGCTGCATATACTATTTCTGGATTATTTGCATCATTAGCTGGATTATGTATGGCAGGCAGACTAAGCGTAGGTGAGCCTAGAGTTGCAGAAGGCTGGGAACTCGATGCTATAGCAGCAGTAGTGATAGGAGGTACTAGTCTTGCAGGTGGAGATGGCAGCGTTGTTAAAACATTATTAGGCGTAGTAATTATAGCAATGATCAGAAATATTCTTAGCCTAATTGGAATCTTGCCTGAACCTCAAGACATGATCATGGGATTAGTTCTTCTTGCAGCAGTAATCTTAGGTAGCCTTGGGAATGAAAGAGGCGCATTAAAAAGAGCATGAGAGTTGCTATTTATGATAGCAAAATCATATTGGAGAATTATAACTAAATGGCTAGCTATTATTTTCCTTGCGTCATGGTATTCATTATATGACAGAGCTCAAGGTACTTACCATATATTTCATCGTAACGTTCGTGATTTCTTTTCTCTGGCTCGATAGAAGCTACTTCGCGCAACATTGCACTCGCAGCAATATCGTAGTTCTTAAACATGCCCGATGAGACAGCTGAAATAATGGCACATCCCATCAACCCTGCATAAGAGCTTGAGTTCAAAAGAGAAATGGGGATGCCGCATGAATCTGAAATGATTGACATCCATAGCTTATCTTTCGTTACACCTCCGCAGGCTACCCATTTATCAAACCTATATCCAAAAGAATTGAAATTTGATATTATGTTTCTTGTTCCTAAAGCGACGCTTTCCAGTAAGGCTCTATATATATCACCTCTACTATGACTCAGATTCAAACCCCACAGAGCTCCGCGAGCCCTTGGATTCTTGAAAGGAGTCCTATTGCCTTGAAAGAAGTCAAGAGCAATCAGATTATGAGCTCCAACTCCTGACTCCTTTGCCTCATAAGAAATCTTCATAAAATTCATGCTCCCTCTATTGCTCAACATGTCCTTAAACCATTTAGCGATTGAGCCAGCTGAGATTTGTCCTCCCTCAAGAGCATAATAACCATTAATAATTACATCTCTATAAGGTCCCCATATTCCTTCTATTTCCAATGGCTTTTTCGATAAGCATAACTCTACAAAGCTTGTCCCTAGGATTGTTCCGAGAATTCCCTCCTGCACAACTCCAAGTCCCAAGACCGCAATATATGCGTCTATTCCACCTTGATATAGAGAGACAGATCGATTTAGCCCATACATTTCACAGAATTCTCTTTTTAGATATCCAATCAAACCTCCAACTGGTATTACCTCGGTAACTATCTTATCTTCATAGTCGTCTAGTCCAATAATGCGAAAGAATTCAGAATCCCATCCAACTCCTTGAGCCACATAGTTAGCCTTACATGCTGCATTGCAGATTGAAGACACCCATCGTCCCGAAAGTTTCCAATTTATCCAATCAAGTTGTTCAATAAAGCGAAATGCTTCTTCATAAAGCGCTCTATCTTTTTGTTTAAACCAAAGTACTTTCGGTATAAGCCACTCTACTGAGACTTCGCCACCGCAATGAGACAGAATGGGATGATTGCTTGCATTGATGATTTCAGCCTGCTCAACTGCACGACTATCCATCCACAGTAAAGCATCTGATAATGGGACACCATCACTATTTACTGGAAAAACAGTGCTTGATGTTGCACAAATACAAAATGCTTTAATAGTTTTCCTTTGCAACAGTGGTAGTTTTTGTATTGCTTTTTCCCATGAAGAAATAAATGCTTTGTACCAATCATTCGGATTTTGCTCCGCCCATCCCACTCTTGGAAATGAGATTGTATATCCTTCCTCAGCACTTGAGACAAGTTTGCCTTTTTCATCAATAATTCCAACTCGTACACTTTGAGTACCAAAATCAACACCAACGAATAAATTTGAAGATAATAATTTATTCATAGAAAATACTTCTAGCCTCCGAAACTTCTATATATACTTATTATTCTTAAATCGTTCCTTATTGCCAAATCAATTCTCGAAAGCCATTTTTTATTTAATAAATAAGCACTTTTTTAGGAATAAGATATCTCAAATCTGAAACTCGCCTAGCTTTATAATATACTTCTTAAATCAATTCACTAAATTTCAAGAAAGAATCTCTCGTACTCTTGTTCTTCTTAGACTTGAGCACAACATTCTGAAATCAGAAATAATAACAGAACTATTCGAGTTGATATCGAAAAGATAGGCCTATGATCAATCCATATAATATCCACCATTGATATTGACTGTTTCGCCATTTATAAAGCTTGCTTCATTTGAAGCTAGATAGCATATTAGTGATGCGACATCTTCTTCAGTTCCCAATCTCCTTACAGGAATAGTCTTTGCCATGTTTAGCTTTTTTTCTTCTGACCAATAACTCATCAATTCAGTCATGATTGCATGGGGCGCTACGGCATTGCAAGTTATGCCATAGGGTCCAAGCTGTCTTGCTACAGAGCGAGTAAGACTAATCACTGCTCCTTTTGATGCACCATATACAAATGTGGAAGTATTATCTCCATTTTTCCCAGTTATCGAGCCTATATTAACAATTCGGCCATATTTTTGCTTTTTCATAATTGGCGTTACTGCACGAATAGCATAAAGTACACCCTTTAAATTAATATTGATCGTGCGATCAATTATATCATTGGTTGTCTCTTCTATGGTCGCTGAAATTAGTATTCCTGCATTATTAACTAAGATATCGATACGCTCAAACTGCTTATGAACAGAGGCAATTAACTTTTCAACATCTTCAACTTTTGAGATATCACATTGGAAACTCTCGGCTCTATAACCTAGTGTATTAAATTCCGATTTAGTTTTTTCTGCTTCTTCCTTATTTATATCCGCTATCACAACAGTACAACCTTCGGAAGCAAGTATTCTCGAGGTCGCTTTTCCAATGCCCCTTGCAGCGCCTGTGATAATTGCTACCTTGCCGTTAAATCTTTCATTCATGGTCTATTTTTCTCCTTTCCAACTATTGTTACCCAAAAACATCTATAGAAAGTTCCAATTCATTAGGCTAAGGACCCTTTATATGGGCAATCAATAATTGCTTGATCCTTTTTGCGCTGTCACAATAGCGACAGAGGCACTAGTCCCAAGTCTATTTGCTCCAGCTTTCAGCATTTTAATCGCATCTTCGAAGCTTCTTATGCCACCAGAGGCCTTGACACCCATTTTGGGGCCTACAATTCGCCGCATGAGTGCAACATCCGCTACAGTAGCGCCTTCTTTATTAAAGCCTGTGGAGGTCTTTACAAAATCAGCGCCAATGTCCTTTGCAATTTGGCATGCCAAGACTTTTTCATTATCGGTAAGCAGACATGTTTCAAGGATGACTTTTAAAAGAATGCCTTGCCTACAGGCTCTCCGCACCGCGAGCATATCCTCACGGACTGTTTTGATATCATTGGCCTTCATAGCCCCGACATTCAATACCATGTCGATCTCGGAAGCACCATTGGAAATAGCGGTTCGAGCTTCAAAGCTCTTAGCCCTGCTATCCATAGCTCCAAGGGGAAAACCCACAACGGCGCAAGTTTTTACTCCAGTGCCTCCGAGCTTGCGCACACAGTATTCGACCCAGCTCGAATTGACACAGACTGAGTAAAAATGGTACTTGGCTGCTTCATCGCAGAGCACATCTATCTGTTCCTTTGAAGCTTCTGGCTTAAGAAGTGTGTGGTCAATGTAGTTTGCGAGGTCTGAAGGAAGTAAACTATCTGCCCATGAAGAAGATTGCGCTGTTTCACCCGATTTCGTTGGTGGGCATTGATTTCCTAGAGTCTGATCTGATGGGTTACTCTTCATCCGCAAAAGTACTTCTTCGACTATTTTCTGTATAATCTGATCTTGATCCATCAATGTAAGGAGCCTCCTCGCTCCAATGCTGTTATTTTGTTTATCCGCACGATATGGCGTCCACCTGCAAAGCGCGTCTCGAGCCATATATGCACCATTTCTGCTAGTTTATCCGGAGTATGCAAGGGGCCTCCAAGCGTCAATACATTTGCATTGTTATGTTCACGGCTATTGACTATAGTCTTGAGATCATAGCACATCGCTGCTCGGATACCCTTCATTTTATTTGCTGCTATGCAAGAACCTATGCCAGCACCATCGAGTATAATGCCTCGCTCGCAGTCGCCTGAAATCACCTTGCGACACACTGCTTCAGCAATATCAGGGTAATCTACTTTTTCGGTGCCAAAGCAGCCCACGTTCACCACGCGATAACCGAGAATATCGAGATACTGTGCTAACATTTCTTTCTGCGGGACTGCTCCATGATCAGATCCTATGGCCACACTGTGAACGACCTCCATAGGTTCTTCATTATTTTCATCACTCACGTTGTCGCCTCGATATCGATTCTATCGACAATTCCACAGATTGCTGTCCTTATGGTGAGCGCTTTTTCGTCGCCAAGAGCACTTCTCGCTGAACCGCCTTCGTCGACAACAAGCACGGTATCTCCTATTCCAGCCTGTACAGCGTCGAGAGCAAGGATGGATTTGCCCTTTGGTTGGCCGTTTATATCGATCGGCTGCACCATAAGAAGCTTGTATCCCACATACTGCGGGTGCTTTTCGGTGGAAACGACGTTCGCCACCACTCTCCCTACAATCATCGAGTCTCTTCCGTATTCATTGCATCGACAATGCCGATTATGGCGGCATCTGCAGGATTGAACCACCCATTAGGATTTGCTTGTGCAGCTTCCTTTCCAGATTCAAAAAAGATAAGATCGCCCTCTCCCGCCTTCACTGTATCGAAGGCGGCAATGATCGGCCCTGCATTCTGTTGGAGATGATCGAGAGGCTGAACAAGTAAGAGCTTTAGACCTTCTATACAAGGCATTTTCTTTGTGCTGACCACTCTGCCAACCACGCGTCCAAGTTTCATTCTTCTATCCCTATATGATTCTAAAATAATCGACGAGCGTACATCGCCGCTCTCGAGTAAACGTGCGGGGCCGTGTAATGCCTTCGCCTGTAGGGCTCGCAATAGTTAAGGATGCATAGCCCGCACCGCCCTGGCCAAGGCCTGCATAGCAAGGGCCATTTTTAACGAATAGGGAACAGTTCATCACTTTAGCCATCCTCGACAGCTTTTCTATGTCATGGGAATGCATCATCGCGGTGTGGCGGCAACCCCGCTCTACAACGATCGCAAAATCAATCGCCTCATCGACATCTTTCATTCGCACCAAAGGCAGCACAGGCATAAGTTGTTCTGTCCATATAAGTGGATGCTCTCGCACTACCTCCATCAAAAGAAGCTTTGTCTCAGGGGGCACTTCAATGCCTGCAGCTCGCGCAATCTCTGTCGCGCTCTTTCCTACATAGGCTTTGTTGGGAGCTCCCTCGTGATCGGGCCCTCCTGGTTCAGCAATGACGAGCTTCGTCACCGCGTCGATCTGGTTTCCAGTGAGCTCAAATGCACTATTTTTTCGCATCTCTTCTTTGAGCCTATCAGCTATGGACGCTACCGCAAGGACTTCCTTTTCGCAGATGCAGACGACATTATTGTCGAAACTCGCCCCTAAGACGATATCTCTGCCTGCTTTGACGATATCCGCGGTGCTATCGACAACGCAGGGTGGGTTCCCTGGCCCCGCGCAGATAGCCTTTTTGCCGCTTTCCATTGCAGCCTTAACCACACCCGGTCCGCCAGTAACCACAAGCAACGCAATACCTTTGTGCCTCATAAGCACACTGGCACTCTCTATGGTTGGTTCGCGTAGTGCGCAGAGCAAGTTGCTAGGGCCACCTTCATTATGAATAGCATCGTTCAACATGCTGATAAGGCGGCAAGAGATTTTTTTGGCGTTCGGATGAACATTAAAAACCACACTATTGCCCGCAGCGATCATGCCAATTGCATTACTTGTGATGGTGGCAATCGGATTAGTGACAGGAGTTATTGCACCAATGACACCCCATGGAGCGAGTTCTGTAAGGGTGAGTCCATGCTCGTCGGTACAAACTCTCGGTTCAATATCTTCGACACCAGGGGTCTTAGTTGCTGCGAGAGCGTTTTTGATCTGTTTGTCAGCAAGATTTCCAATACCTGTCTCTGCTATCGCTTGTATAGATAGTTCTCTGTTATTGGATAGCACTACATCCCGCATGCCCTTAATAATGGCCCTTCTTGTGTCTAGAGGTAAGGCTATGATTTCGCGCTGTGCAATTGTGGAAGCTGCAACGGCTGAGTCTATGTCCTGGAATATTCCCGATTGCTCAGGTACGCTTGTTTCAGTTGGGGCGTATCCATTGATGAGGGCTTTTATGTCAGGACTTTTCAGTACTTCTTCGACAACATGCCGTATATCATCGGTTAGGTTTGCCATCTATTTATCTCTTACTCCTGTTTCCATACATAGACACCACCTTGATCCATTTCGTCGACGATTGCAACAATAAGGGTATCTATTGGCTTATCGTCTGTCGCATAGGTCCATCTACAGGAGCTACCTTGAGTAAGCAGGACAAGATGTCCTCGTTCTGCACCAATCATATCCAACGCAACAAGGTATTCACCTCGGCCTTCACCATGCTGGTTGCATTCTTCAACTAGCAAAAAACGAGGACTTGCGACAGCATCTGATCTCTTGGTAGCAACAACAGTACCCCTTACACGTGCAAGATTCATTGTTGCTCCGCTGCTTTTTGATACGTGATGTTACCGTCTTTTTCGATGGTATCGACTATAGCGATAATTGTAGCGTCAGAAGGTCTTCCCTTGGTTGTTTCGGTCATACGTGCGCTCGAGCCTGTGACAAAGAATACAATTTCGCCCGCATTCGCGCCTACACTGTCTATTGACACCACAAAATCTCCTTTACCTTTGAGGGTCACGGGATCGATCTTCTCTAATAGGAGCAGTCGAAGGCCCTCCATATTTTGAGGTTTTTGGGTAGAAACGACAGTTCCTCGGACCCTCGCAAGTACCATATTGTTGCTTCCTTATTGATTTGAGCTTGCTTGTTTCTTAGTTGAGGAATTTGCAGGTTTTCTCCCTAAGGGGAGAGCAGCATCGACTGCTTCGTGTGGTCTTGGAATCACATGGACTGATACAACCTCTCCTACTTTCTCAGCAGATCGCTGGCCAGCTTCCACTGCAGCACGGCATGCAGCAACATCGCCTCTAACAATGGCTGTCACATAGCCACCACCGATTTTCTCATAGCCAACAAGATCAACCTTCGCTGCCTTGACCATCGCATCAGCAGCCTCAACCATGGCTGCAAAACCTCGAGTCTCAATCATCCCGAGCGCATCATTCATATCTGCCATCGTCTTCTCCTTATATTGCTTTATATGCGTGCCGCATTAGCTGGCAAGACTCTTCCCTCAAGCCCTTCAAGCCTGGATTCTACCACTTTTCGAGCTTCGATCACTTCAGCTTCATCGCCAGCGATATAGACACGGCCAAAAGCACCAAAACCTATTACTTCGACGATATTGATATTAGAAGTCTTTTCTGCTTCATTCGCTGCGTAATAGGCATACCCTGCTGGCTCGAGTTCAAGCACGTAGAGAGTATCTCCCCGCAGAACCATGTTTCCATGTCTCACCTTATTGATGAGCTGTGCATGATGGTCTGAGATGTTCTTAATAAGCTGACTTGTCAGTATACGCGGTTTGATTCTATTTTCTTCTGCCATTCTAAGTTCACGCAACACGGCTTCTCCTGCCATTCGAGCATCGCCCTGGCTATCAGAATGTACTTCCAATAGGCCATATGCACGCTCTACTATCTGTAAACCAGGCGTGACATTTGTAGCCTTAAGCGCGATATCGGTAAGCTTGTTGATCTCGATTCCAGGTGCTATTTCTATGATGCAGCATGCCTGCATGCCGACTGGATAATAACCTTTGCTAATTGTAGCTATAAAAGAAGCGTTCTGCAATTGAAGCGAGTCGAGAAACACATAGGTTCTTAAATCTACTGCCATATTTTTATACCTCCACAAGTTTTCTCCCTAAGGGGAGAGCAGCATCGACTGCTTCGTGTGGTCTTGGAATCACATGGACTGATACAACCTCTCCTACTTTCTCAGCAGATCGCTGGCCAGCTTCCACTGCAGCACGGCATGCAGCAACATCGCCTCTAACAATGGCTGTCACATAGCCACCACCGATTTTCTCATAGCCAACAAGATCAACCTTCGCTGCCTTGACCATCGCATCAGCAGCCTCAACCATGGCTGCAAAACCTCGAGTCTCAATCATCCCGAGCGCATCGCTCAATTTTTCTTCCATTTTCACTCCTTTATTCTTATTCTTTAACTCAATGAATATATATTATGCCGCCTAATAAATTAACAAGAATAAAAATAACTCTCATGTGTTTAACAGCTCCTTGGCCGTATCTTCATCAGTTATAAGAACATTTATATATTTTTTTCTCATCGCTGCTGCGATAGCACGCTGCTTCGAAGCTCCTCCCGAGATACCAATGCATATCTTATTCTTATCGCAGAGAACATCTAATGATATGCTCACGACTCGATCATGTATTTCATCTGTAATAATTGAGCCATCTTGGTCAAAGAATCGGCAAAGAATATCCCCCACAGCACCTTTATCTGAGAGTCTCTTGAGATCTTCTTCTGATAAATATCCCATCTGAAAAAGACTTGCAGAATAAGATAATTCTCCAATGGAAAGAAGATTTATATCTGCTTTTTCTGCAATGCTGATCACCTCAGAAATCCATGGCTCTGACATGAATATATTTGCTCTTTCTTTTGTTTGTGCTATTGCTGGACCCCAGATATTATAAAATGGAGCATTCAACTTTTCTGCAATCTTCTGTCCCAATAAAAAAGGATTCATTGAAACATTCAACATAAGATTGCCGATCAGTGAAACAACTTTGATTCTATTATGAGAATAGTCTGGTTGAAAGTAATCAGCTAAATAAGCCGTGGTATTTCCCCATCCCACGCCAAGTGTCGAATCCCCACTATCAGCTAAGCGTCTCTCAAGATAGTGTGCACCTGCCATACAAAGAGATCTACGCAATCCTTCAATATTAGTATGCGATGCAGGAACAACTACAGCATCCTTAAGGTCAAATTTCTTTTTGAGATCCTCTTCAATCGATAGTAGATTAGCCTTGGGGTTTTTCACATCGAATTGAATTATTTCTAAATCTCTCGCTCTTTCAAGATATCGCTGCACTTTTTGACGAGAAAGGAATGTCTTAGCAGCGATTTCTGCCTGTGTCATCTTTTCTTTGTAATACATCCAAGCAACACGAGTGACTAGGTCAAGGTCGGAGATATCTGAGTCTAGTGAGAGCTTTCTATTCTTCCCTCTTGCCATATTCTGCCTTACGATAACTTCAGATTTTAATACCTAATAAAAAAGATTGCTATATTTCAAATTTCAACAGAGCATATGCTCATGGCTTAGATATATGCTCATTTTAATCTATATTCTAAAAATTGTCAACGATATCTTGAATCATGTCATTTAAGAATCAAAAGTGCACTGTTTTTTGAGGATTTAAAGCTTAAAAGTGCACTACTCTGAAGCTGTTTCTAGAAGAAAATCTAAGCATTTGTTGAGGAGAAAGTGCTATGAAGGAACAGCTTCACCACCGTTTTACAGATGAAAAGCTAAGAGAACTTTTCATCCGCTATATCGACAAGGAAATACCTGCACACTATATCCAAACTCTCTTGGATATAAGGCGAAGAAGATTCTTTGAACTTCTGAAAGCCTTCCGTGATAATCCTGATACTTTCACTCTTTTGCCAAAGAATAGAGAGCGTAGGCGAAGAATTGATCCTGAGATCGAGAAGCACATAACTAAAGAGCTTATCGAGGAGAAGAGGCTTATAGATGACCCTGAGATCCCTATTAGGAATTACAATTATAGTTATATTCAAAGCGAATTATCAAGAAAGTATGACCAATCGGTCTCAGTGCCTACAATCATCGATAGAGCAAAGAAATCAGGCTATTATCAAGAACATAAAGAGCAAAAACACCATGACCGAGAAGTCCTAACCCGCTATTCTGGAGAACTAATTCAACATGATTCCTCTCATCATAAGTTTGCTCCTAATTCACAAGAAAAATGGTATTTGATCACAAGCCTCGACGATCATAGCAGATTCATGCTGTATGCCGATCTTGTTCCTTATGCCTATTATGTCGATTGCCATTCTATCTTTCGATTCGTACAAGGTAGGGATAGTCTATACTACAAACATTCCATATTTACTTATGATGTAGATCCACCAATTACATAACACTATTGGCTGTACCCTTAAGTAGCCTTTGAGAAAGCTCATGAAGAACATAAAACCCTCTTCGGATCCTTCCATCTCCCACCGCAGAAGACACTCGATGATATATTTTGCCTGTACTTCAGCCGACGCGTAGATGCTTATCACAGAATCTCTTTAAATAATCTTCAGTTCCAAGTTCACAAGGCTCCTCTAAGAGAAGAGGTTGATATTCATACTGTCCCAGACAAATCCGAAAACTATGCTTTACTTCGTATTTGGTACAAGGATATTTTCTGTGATGAATATAGAGCTCTGTCTTCAGATATAGTGCACTTTTAAGTTTTAAACATTGTACTTTTGAATTTTAACTAACAGATGAAAACAGCTTTTGTTAAGTAGAATTTAATCAATTTTTTAGATTCTTTAGATGTTTGAAGAAGGGCATTTAGGAAACTACTCAATTTTTAAGACAATATGAATTTTTTGAAAGCAGTCTTATAGCGCAATGAAGCAAATCGGCTTTGGTATGTCCAGGGTCACGATATTCCCCCAGCACGAACCCATTAGGGTCAAGATAATTGGACCAAAAATCATGGCCTAGGGTCATGATAAACGGACCAGCTTCCCCGGGGTACACTATCCTCCGTTTCGTGAAGGAATGGAGGAATTATGGGGTACCGAAGGGTGACTGAAGATTTGTTGTATCAGATCCTTGTCAGGCTGAAGAAAGGTGAATCACACCGCAGAATTGCGATGGAACTCAAGCTCGACAAGAAAACCGTCAATCATTATGCCACGATGATTGACGGGTTAATGGATATGCCAGCGGGCGATTATGTTGCGACCCTGGCCGTGTTGGCGACACTTCTTCCAAAAAATGAGAAACCAAAACCGGCATACATGGTACTGAACGTCTACGCCGAAGAGATCAAGGCACTGATCGAAGGCGACAAGATGGCGCATCTCGAGGGCATGAAGCCCAAGACCGCCTGGGATGTCATCTGTCATCGCCATGAGCTTGCAGAAAAAACAAGCTACGAGACCTTCAAACGCTTTATACGAACCTCTGTGGTGCTCGCGCCGCATGTCCCCGCGGTTGCCCGCATCGAGGTGAACCCAGGAGAAGAAACCCAGATTGACTATGGCAGCGTGGGCACCATACCCGAACAGGATCACTTCAGGCGAGTTAGTGCATTTGTGGGCGTCCTGAGCGCCAGCCGTTTGCCCTTCATCCAGTTTTGTACCACCCAAGACCAGGTTTCGTTCTCCCGGGCGGTCTCGGACATGTTCAGCTTCTACCAGGGAGTCTTTAGCGCGGTTGAATCTCGACAATCTCAAGGCGGGTATTCTTTCCCCGGATATCTATGACCCGACGCTCAACCGCACGTTCGCCGAGCTGTGTGAACACTACGACACCATCGCCGACCCGGCGAGGATCTGCTCCCCCAAGGATAAGGGTAAAATTGAACGCATTATCCCGCTTGCGCGGGAACTCTATCGATCGCTTCGTGCTAAATACCCAGATGAAAACCTTCAGTTCCTCAATGCGAAGGCGCTTATCTGGTGTACGGAGGACTATGGCAAAAGAACGCATGGGACAACCGGTATTCCGCCCATGCTTGCCTTAAAGGGAGCTAGAGCAGCCCTGTCTCAGGCCCTTGCCGCGCGAAGCCTTTGTGCCTGCGTCGTGGACGACGGCAAAAGTACACCCAGACCAGTTCATCCAGGTCCATGGAAAGTACTATGGGCTTCCGGCGCTCTTTATAGGAAAGCGCGTGGAAGTACGGTCGACCAGCACCACTATCGAAATCTACAGCGACCACCACATCGTACGGACCTACCCTCTGTCCTCTCGGCGAAGAAGCTATCTGCCGGATGATTTTCCGCCGTGGGCGGAGCCCTTTGTGCCAGGCTCCTACGCGAACTATCTTGTGAGCAAAGCCGACGAGCTCGCTCCCATCGCAGGCAGTTACCTCAGGGCCATCATCCTTGAGCAGGGAAATCTCGGGCTCAGGCGCGCGCAGGGTTGCCTCGCTATCCTCGCGCGCTATCGCAGCCACCCTGACTTTGAACACCTCGTGGAAGTGGCGTTGCATCGTCACTTGTGTATCCCCGCACAGCTTCGTTCGCTGTTCGAAGCTCCTGAGCTGCCGCACATGCTCATACCATTACCCCTCTCGGATCGGGGAAAGGCAATGGCGCGGAGTGCTACCTACTATCTGGGTTCCTGAATGGGTTCGGGGACCCGTTGCGGCCCCCTTAGTATGATCTTGGGAGGACGTTCATGTTGAAAGACGACCTCGCGAATGAGCTGAAGCGTCTCAGGCTGCCCGCCATGGCTGATAATCTCGATTCTCGCTGCCACCAGGCGGAAGAAAGCAAACTCGGTTACCTCGAGTTCACCCAGCTGCTTGTCCAGGATGAGCTCGCCAGCCGTGAATCTAATTCGTTCCAGAAAAGGCTCAAGAGTGCCGGTGTCTCGACGCGCATGACCTTCGAGACCTTCGACTTCGAGTTCAACAACGCAGTGTTGCCGGCCCAAACTATCCATGATATTGCGTCCTGCAGATTCATCGAGCAGCACCGGAACCTTGTGCTCGCCGGACCTCCGGGAATAGGCAAATCACACATCGCCCACGCGGTGGGCCATGAAGCCGCACGTCGTGGACTCGATGTCGTTGTCTTCAAGACCCACAAGCTCCTCGAACATCTCGTACCCGACCGTTTCTCGTCGAAGCGCAGTCAGATACTCTTGAAGCGATGCATCACCGCCGGACTTCTCATTCTCGATGATTTTGCCTTTAGGCTCTATAGCCAGCAGGAAACCGAGCTTCTGTACACGCTCTCCGACGAGCGCCTCCAAGAAGGCTCCATTGTGATCACGTCCAACCGCCCACCCGAAGACTGGTTCTCGATTTTCCCGGACCAGATTGTCGGTGGAGCGATCATGGACAGGCTTGTCTCGGGAGCGGTCAAACTGATCGTGACTTCAGGCCGCTCCTACCGCAAGGAAGGCATACCGACCGTGCTAGTCGCCGAGCACGCCGCTTGACGGCTCATGGAAACTATGCTCTAACAGACTTGTGCACCCCGGGGAATTACCATGACCCTGCCCGGGGAATAAGATGACCCCCGACATTGGTATGTATGAAACGTGCTAGCTCACTAAATTCTGAGTAAAACAAGAGAAATATGATGAATAATAAAGATACATAGTATGATTGAAGGACTCTATAACTTATGTATTATTTAACAGATCATAATCTATATAGAAAACAGCGTCGTAAAAAAGAACATCATAAAGTTTTTCCCGTCTAGGATATCTTTTACCGAAAAATACAAACGAGCCAAATATATTTTGCCTATAGATATATACTACTATCGAAATGTTACCTCAAATTCCTTTCTATTCATAAACGACTTCTGAGTCCCTGGTTTCATCGTGGAGAACGCAGCGTATGCATTAGCGATTTCCATTGCCTTCACTACATCTCTCGTTTCCAGGAAGTATGTTGCAAAGCAGCCAATGAATGCATCTCCAGCACCTGTCGTATCTATACTCTTGACCTTTCGCGCAGGGACCAGTTTCTCAGTACTCTCCGTTATAAGAAGGCAACCTTTATCACCAAGAGTCACAATGACCTTTGATATGCCTCGCGCATTGAGTGAGCGGGCTGCTTTCTGCACTTCTTCGACTGTCGATGTCGGCATGCATGTCAGTGTTTCTAGTTCGCTTTCATTTGGTACAAAAAAATCTACGCTTGCAATCCGTTGTGTATCTAGTTTTGAGTCGGCAGGAGCAGGATTGAGGAGCACAGGCACATAATGCTGGGCGCATAGTTCTATTGTGTAATAAACCGTTTCAAGATTTATTTCCAGCTGCATAATAACAAGATCGCTCCCAAGAATAAGATCGCTTGCTTCGTCAACATCAGCGGGTTTCAGGTACTCATTGGCTCCTTTAATGATAAGGATACTATTCTTCGAATGCGGATCGACAAAAATCGGCGCAACACCACTCGACACACCGGGCATAGTCTTGACGAATCTCGTGTCAATGCCAAAGCGTTCAAAGTTCCTTTTCGTGTTTGGCCCAAACAGATCATCACCGACACAGGTCACCATACTGACATGGGTACCAAGTAGCGCTGCTGCCACTGCCTGATTGGCGCCCTTCCCACCAAACCCCATCTCAAAACGCGGAGCTACGATCGTCTCGCCTTCACGGGGCATACGTTCGATGTAAGTGATGAGGTCCACCATATTGCTACCTACGACAGTGATCTTGGGCTGCTTCATAATTATTCTCCTTTGGCTGCTCACTTTTGAGTTGGAGGCTTTTGACCTTTGAGTTGGATCCTTATACGCTATTGATGAGAGCCTCTATCCTGGCCGATTCATCCTGATCCATATATCCGACCCGTACAGAAAAGACTTCCTTGCCTAGGGGCGGAATCGTCCTCACATTTCCCTTTTTCTTTTCAGCTATATAGCCTTCCGGATCGCATGTCGATGGGAGTGCAAATGCCATAACCTTCTGATCCTCATTGATAAGAATCCAACGAACAGCGTGATTGAGTTTCTGTATGTTCCAGGCGATATAATCCGCGCAACCATCGGTATGCTTTTGCAACATATGGGTAAGTCCTATAGCATCGTGGCGGAGGTTATGCACATAGAAAACGATCTCTGGGTTATATTGGTCTTCAGGTCTTATTTGTCTTGTAACCCCAGGGTTAGTTTTGAGCGCCTCCATGAAACTTAGGTATTCGACGCTCGGATGCACATGAGATGGAATACTTGATCGTATCACCATATCCTGCGGCCCCCAACCTGTGGCTTGCACTATCTCTCCATTCATTGCAGGAAGAAAGTTGATATGGCACATATACATGAGGTCCATAGGAGCATGGAGCAGGTTCTCAATTGTCATCTCTACATCGATTACGGTGGAATCACGATGCAGAACACATCGAGGCGTAGCGCGATATTTGTCGCCAAAGGCCTTCATCCATGTGAAATTTCCTGAAACACCTAGATAGGGGCCTTTATCATCCTGGCCAAACAACAACCATGCCTCTTTGTAAGAAGCATTCGGCAATTCACCATGTAGGGGATGTGTATCCTCCGCAGAGGGCGTTCCCATCCGCAATGCTCCACAATGGAAGAGAAATGCCCCATAGGAATCAAGAAGCTGTGTCGCGGGCTTCGGCTCAGGAAAGAAACTTTGCATTGTAAGGCGCCGATCATGAAAGACAGCATCCCATATCTGTTGTCCTTGAAATGGGAGCACAACAATATATCCTGAAGGATTTTCGATACGGACTGCCTGAACACCACTTGAAAATTGGAATGCAGTCGCTTCTAGGCCATCCAGCTTACAAATGGTCTGCGGAATTATTAAAAACATGCTCTTTTCAAGATGAATTACACCTTTCACATCCCGCCTCCTTTTTGCTTTGATTTCTAGTATTGTAACTTAATCCCATGAGCTTCTAAAGGGCCCTTCTTTATCAATTACCCTTTCACAGCACCGAATGTCAGCCCGCGCACAAGGTACTTTTGGAAGAAGAGTGTAAGGATTATGCCAGGCGTGATGGCAATAAGGGAAAGTGCCGAGATCTCTCCCCAGGGGATCTGATGCCCACCTGTCATACTTGCAAGCGCGATAGGGAGCGTCTGTGTATGAGATCGAGTGAAAATCAAAGCAAAAAGAAACTCATTCCATGAGAAGATGAAGACAAAGAGGGCGGTCACTGCTATGCCAGGGACTGCGAGCGGTAGCACATATTTGCGAAATGCAGCAAAGCGAGAATAGCCGTCCAAGAGTGCTGCATTCTCAATTCCGTGTGGAATATCCTCAAAGAATCCCTTCATAATCCACACCGCGAAAGGCATATTGATAAGAATGTAGGAAAGAAAGAGCGCAGGATAGGTGTCAAGCATCCCTAGCGTCTTGAAGATGATGAATAACGGTGTTGCTGCGATAACTGGAGGAGCAAAGAGCAACGACAATACAAAAAAACTGAGATTATCACCGCCTACATTGAACCTTCCCATTGCATACGCCAGCAAAACTCCAAAAGCAATGACGAGCATAGTATTCGTTATCGCTACAATGAGACTTGATACAAGCGCTTGGGTTCCACCAAAAGTCGTCATCGCTCTTCCAAAGTTGCCCCAGTTAAAATGCTCTGGCCAAAAAATTGGCGGATAATGATAGAACTCACCTTCCGATTTGAATGCTCCTATTGCGATCCAATAAACAGGAAATAGAAAGATGGCAAGAAAAATAAAAATAAGAAGAAAACGCAATACAGAAAATAATTTACGAATGCGCTTCCGTCGATCGAGATCTTCGGCATTCAGCGCAATTTTAGCGCTCATGGCTATTTGGCCTCCTTCGGTTTCATGATGGTACCGATGAAAACTTTCGCAATGATCGTAATGATAACTAGCTGAATTACCGCAATGGCCGATGACATTCCAACATCGAAATTCTTAAATCCCATGATATATGTGAGAACACTCAGCGTCTCAGTTGCGATACCTGGGCCTCCACCAGTAAGAATCTGTACAGGGTCGAAAATTTTGAATATGAAAATAATACGAAGCAGTACTACAAGGGCAAACATAGGCTTCAGCAGAGGCAAGGTTACCCGCCATAGTGTCTCGCTTGAACTTGATCCATCGACGCTTGATGCTTCGTACACCTGGCGAGGAATTGCTGCAAGGCCAGCAAGGAGCACAACCGCTACGAAGGGTGTCCATTGCCATGTATCCATGATAAGAACAGATGCCATTGCAAGCGTAGGCTTCGACAGCCATGCGAGAGGCTGAATCCCGAAAAGTCCAAGAATATAGTTCAGCGGTCCAAAGTGATTATCGAGGATGATTTTCCACTCAAAACCGGCAACAACTGGAGTGATCATGACAGGCATCATGAATAAGGCGATAACAATCTTGCTCCCATAAAACTTTTTATTCAAAAGCAGCGCAATAATGAGCCCTAACACTGATTGGATTGGAATTCCTATTACCATGATTTTCATTGTATTGAAGAAAGCATTCCAGAATCTGCTATCATCAAAAAGATTGAGGTAGTTTCTCCCCCAGTTAAACCGCGGCGGTATAGGGGCAGCGAGGGTATTTGCAAAAAAGCTATTGAAGAGCATATACAAGAGCGGGCCCGCAACCAGCAAGACAAGAACAACCATGCCAGGAAGAGCAACAAGTTGCGCAAATCGCCTCTCTCTTCTCTCTAGCGTAAGAACCTTGTCCAAATTTGCCATTTTTGATCTTCCATCCTTATCTCAAGCTTGTCAAACAAGGTCCGCTGCAAAGCATACAGCGGACCTAATTTTGCTATTCATGCAAGATGAGAAACGTTTCAGTCCTTCCAGAATCCATGTTTTGCCCACATATCGAGCATTGCATTGTAAATTTTCTTTTGCCTTGCAGGATCAAGTTTCTGCGTAATCTTGTTCCATGTATCTGCTGCAGTGTTGAGAGCACCAGTCACACTTGTTGTACCCGAGAGAGCACTTGTCACTGCCACATCAAGAGCGTCAAGATACTCTGCTGAGCCAGGAATATTGATATCCGGGAAAAGATGATTAAGGTTATCCTTCACGACATTGAGGTAATTTGTTGCTTCTGCAATTGTTCCAAATTTCTCAAATGCCTTCGGATTGTTGATCTGTGATAGTCTATAAGGATCTTCTCCTGTATCATTTGAAGTTACGCTGCGAAGACCATAATCAAGGCTCAACATTGAGGCAACCCAAAAAGCTTCCTTGGGATGTTTAGAAGTTGTAGGAATACCAATGATACGTCCTACCGGGGTAGCTGCTCTGTAGTAAATTGAACCATCGGGCTGCTTCACACCAGGCATCTGGGCGATTCCGGCGTTGTGTACAATCTTTGAAAGCTTTGGATCATTCGCTTTTTTCCATACATCGGACCATTGTACCATCATTGCTACGCGCCCCTGGAGATAGGCGTTTTTCAGCTCTTCATACCCCATATTCATAACATCAGGAGGGCAATATGGCATAAGGCTTTTCTGAAAGTTCAGGGCATCGATTGCTACTTTAGAGTTGATCTGGGGTTTCATGTTGCGGTCAAAATAGGCACCCCCCATTGAACCGAAAATATTAGCCCACCAAGCATAAGCAAATCCCCTCGCTCCAAGGAAAGCAAACCCATAGAAGTCTTGATTAAGCGTCTTTCCAGCAAGTTTCTGCCCTTTTTTTCGAGTAAAGAACTTTGCAACTTTTGCCAGATCGTCCCAAGTCTTAGGTACCTGCAGTTCTTGTCCATATTGCTGCTTAAATGCAGCCTTCTCCTGCTCATTAGAGAAGATATCCTCAACATAGTAGAGATTCAGCACATCGCCATCATAGGGCAAGGCATAGGTCTTTCCATTGTACATGCAGTACAGATCTCTATAGGCAGGGACAACATCATCCATTTTGGGATCATGGATTGAAAACAAGCTATCCAATGGCTGCAGATATCCAAATTCGGCAAACTCACCAAGATAGGAAGGGTAGAATATCACCACGTCGTAAGCACCAGTCCCGCCTATGAATTCTGTCTTCAGTTTTTCATATACGGACGTAAACGGCACACCCACGACCTCAAGAGTAATTCCCTTTGCTGCTGCATCCGTTTTTAGCCACTCCACTGGCTGAAGATTTTGTCCTTCATCACCATACACTGTAATTGTGATCTTGTTTTGGGAAAATACATCAAAAGCAAAGATTGTACAGATGATGGTGATGATGAAGAACAATTTTTTTGGTCTCATCATAGCTATTACCTCCTTTCCATGAACTATCTTTACTACTCGGTAAACGCCGAGCTATTTCCGCAGATAAATGCGCGATGTCGTTTCTGCATCGTAGAACAATACCTTCTCTGGTTTGAAGGAAAAGGCGACTGGTTCATCGAGGGACATATGCAATCCAGTATCGGCGGTAATGAAGGCAAGTTCCCCTGATGCAAGCTCAACAGAGACAAGAGTATACTCGCCGAGCATCTCAAAAGTATGCACTTTACCGCGAAGCATTCCTGGATTTTGTGCTGAATCAAGAAGAAGATTTTTAGGTCTTATGCCGATCATGAACTTCTCTTGATCTGGAATCCATGGGAGCTCTAACTCCTCTACCGTAATCTCTTGTCCCCCAATGGAGAGAATATCTTGTCCACTGCCACGGTGACGCTCAGCAGAAAAGATGTTCATTGCAGGCTCGCCAACAAAGCCGGCCACAAAGAGATTCTCGGGTGTGTCGTATATCTCTTCGGGCGTACCAATCTGCTGGAGCTCTCCATTGTTCATAACGATGATGCGATCCGACATAGCAAGCGCTTCAAGCTGATCATGAGTAACAAAGAGTGCAGAAAGCTTCATGAGCTTCTGTACCCTCCGAATTTCACCGCGCAGCATGGTGCGCTCAGCAGCATCGAGGTGAGAAAGTACCTCGTCGAGAAGATATACCGATGCAGGGCGCACAAGGGCGCGCGCTAGACCGGTGCGCTGCTGTGCGCCTCCGCTCAGCGAAGAAGGAAGTTGATCCTTGTACTCCGAAATACCAAGCGACTCGCAGACAGCGTCAACCTGCTTTGCTATCTCAGATTGGGGCACCTTTCTTATACGAAGTGGATAGGCAATATTATCAAAAACGCTAAGATGTGGATACAATGCATAGGACTCAAATGCCATAGCAACATTGCGGTCACCTGGATCTAGATCATTGACTCGGATTCCATCTATTAAGCACTCGCCGCGTGAGATCTTCTCCAAACCTGCGATCATCCGAAGAGTGGATGTCTTTCCGCATCCAGATGGACCGAGGAGAGAAATGAACTCGCCATCATTTATGGTGGCTGAAATGCCCTTTACCGCTTCAAATTGATTATCGTAAATCTTCCAGACGTTTTTCAGCTCTACTGTTCCCATTCTATAACCTCGTTGCGATCCGTTCGCCTGTCGTACCATCAAAAAAGTGAAGAGCTTGAGGATCAAGCTTAATGTAAACGTGTTGGTTTATCTCAAGTTGGAGATTGCGAGAAGCAAGAACCTTTACGAGATCATCGCCGACCATGATAGAGAACACGCGCGAATCTTCCACTAACTCTGAGACATACACCGTGCCTTCAAGGAAATTTTCGTCAGCTTCTTGCTGTAATGACGCAGTGAAGTCTCGGAACCCAAGTATTACTTTACCACTGACAGGATTCACGCCCTTAATGATGGTTCGAGTTTCCTTGCGTATGAGAGCAATTCCTCCATTCACCGGATTGGAGTCCTCGAACTCCAAAAGATTCATCGGTGGCTCCCCAAGGAGTGTGGCAACAAAGATTGTCTTGGGATGAGAAAAAAGCTCATCGGGCGAACCGATCTGAACAATCTTGCCCTTGTTGAGAACCACGATATTATCTGCGAGGGCTAACGCTTCACGATAATCATGAGTGACATAGATCATCGTCTTGCCAAGCTCTTTATGAATACGCTTGAACTCTCCTCTCATACGGTGACGAAGCTTGGCATCTAAGTGAGCAATGGGTTCGTCGAGCAGATAAATATCGGCATCATGAATAAGGCAACGAGCGAGCGCTGTTCTCTGTTTCTGGCCGCCACTTATCTGTGATGGGAGCTTATCAAGGTGGCCTTCAATGCCAAGAAGGTTCGCCATATGCTTCACCCTCTCATCTATCTCGGCCTGTGATAGCTTGCGAGCCCTCAATGGTGATGCGATATTTTCGTAGACAGAGAATGTCGGATAAAGTGCATAGTCCTCAAAGACCATCGAGATCTTTCTATCCTGTGGAGGTATGCCGCGAAGACTTGCTCCACGACACAGGATGTCGCCTGATGTTTCCTGGAGAATGCCAGCAATGATGTTAACGGTCGTTGTTTTACCAGCGCCTGAAGGACCAAGGAGCACCGTGAAACTCCCTTCAGCGCAAGAAAAGCTGATATCATCGAGTCCTTTTACTTTTGGATATTTTTTCACCAGATTCCGAATCTCAAGATATTTAGACATTGTTGCCATCCTTAATAATAATCTCCGAGAAGCAACTACCTCCCCAATTATCTATTATGAGCCTACTTATGTTCAAAGTCAGACGAGATCTTTTCTGCTTCGATTTCTCTTGTCAACTTATGCTCAAAAGATAAATAAATGCTCAAAAAACATTATACTAGGTTTCCCAGACCTGTCAAGAAAAATTTGTCGTGTATCTATCGTATGTCTCTGCCAATTTGCTTCAGAATCGTTTGAGGGCGGTTTTAAATAAGACTTCAATAAATTGAGATTCTATCAGATGATATTTCTTAGACTTCATAACATGGACTATAGGGCGCGGAACTTTACTTACTTTTATGAGCCTCCAAGCATGGTTTGCAAGTATCTTCTTCGCGTGGCTACAAGTTCGATCAATTCGGCAAGCATTCGCTCATCTGCCCGCTTGGCAATGGGAAAAATATATTGTTCTGTTTCATCGGTATATCGCCTTACGAATACATCATCCGTTACATAACCAAGACTGATCATGTTGGAAATACGATCCGCGCTCTTCAGCACTCTTGCGTGCGGCGTTCCGTAATCGCGAATTCTAATAAGAAACTCGGCCTTGTTCTCGACAGGCCGCCTTGTAACTTCAAGAACCAATTTATATACATCTATGGACTCGTCATCGATCGAAAGAATGGAATCCGGATTTGTTTCCGGAGCGTCTTCTAGTAGATCGTGGATTAGAGAAGCCTTCAAGAGCACAGAATCGATATAGCCATAGTCGATGAGGATGGCCATCGTGTCCAGCTGATGCCTGAACATGTTGCCCCCGCTTCTCCTGGGTTTTCCAATTAGAGATGTCGCAAGCTGAATATACGGCGCCAGATGCATGCGTTTGAGACGTAACATCGCCGTCTTGTTCATTGTCAGGCGCTCGGCACGAAGCGCTGGATTCAGCCTTATAATAGGTATATCTACTTGAGGGCTACTCTCTTCCGGACTCATGAGAGCTCCTCTATATACAACTCGAGCTTTTCAGCCTTTGCCATGGATAGCGCTAGCTTTTCCTTTTCTTTTTCTATGATATTGCTAGGCGCAGAGGAAAGGAATGTCTTATTGCCAAGTTTCGCCTTGAGCTTTTCGATGTATAACCTTTCTTTTTCGGCCTCTTTGGAGAGGCGATCAATCAGTCTTGCGATATCGAGAAGACCTCGAACCTGTACGTGGACAGTAAATCCATTGCCTACCAAGGAAATGCTCCCCTTCTCTGGCCCCTTAGCGATCGAAACCGAGGAAGCACCCGCCAATAGGCTTATGAGCTCGATATGACTCTGAATGAATCGGCCATGCGAGAAATTGCCATCAAACTCAAGAGATAGAGGGATCGAGATCTCGGGTGCAATTTGAAACTCGCTTCTAAGTGTTCGCACTAATGTTACAATCTCTTGAAGCGCCTTGAATTGTAATTCTATTTCGGGCGATTCTAGACCCTTTGTCCATTCAGGATAGGATGCAACGATTAGGCGTCCTATGGCATTTGGCAGCATGCCATAAATTTCTTCGGTTACAAAGGGAAGAAATGGATGCAAAAGCCTGAGCGATTCTTCCAGCACCCTGAGGAGCATTGTAGTAGAGCGATCTTTCTCTGATTCGCTTCCCGATTTAGTCGACAGCTTCGAAGCTTCGATATACCAATCGCAGAAGTCATTCCAAAAATAGGAATAGACTGCCTGGGCGGCGTCATTGAAGCGCCAGGATTCGAAAGCCTGACTGGCTGCTTTCGCAGCTTCATTCAGTCTATGCAAAATCCATCGATCGGTGTCGCTATACGTGAGAGCATGATCCTCAAGAAGATTACGGCCCTCGAGATTCATAAGGATATAGCGCGAGGCATTCCATACCTTATTTGCGAATTTGCTGCCTAATTTGAAGCTTTCTTTATCGAGGAGAATATCCTGGCCAGCAGCGCAATTATAAGCTAGGGTAAATTTTAGGGCATCTGCGCCATATTCTTCGACTATATCGAGTGGATCGATGCCATTCCCGAGGCTTTTGGACATCTTGCGGCCATGCTTATCTCGGATTAGACCATGAATGTAGACTTCCTTGAAGGGGCTCTGCCCTGTAAATTCCATGCCAGCCATGATCATCCTAGCCACCCAGAAAAATATAATGTCGTATCCAGTTACCAAGGCGCTTGTAGGGTAGAAATATCTAAGGTCTTCTGTATCCTCAGGCCAGCCAAGCGTACTGAAGGGCCAAAGCCAACTTGAAAACCATGTGTCTAGGACATCTTCATCCTGATAGATGTTGCTGGAACCACAGTGCGTGCAAACCGCTGGATCTTCGCGGCAGACCATCATGGCGCCGCAATCGATGCAATAGAATACTGGAATGCGGTGCCCCCACCAAAGCTGGCGAGAAATACACCAGTCGCGAATATTTTCGAGCCAATGGCGATAGGTGTGCTCCCACTTTTTCGGGAAAAAGACAACTTCCCCATCCTGCCAAGCCTTTAGGGCTTTATTGGCGAGGGGTTTCATTCTAACAAACCACTGCCTCGATAGATATGGTTCAATAGCGCTATGGCATCTGTAGCAGTGACCGATCGCATGCACGATTTTTTCTTCGCTTTTTAGAAGACCTTGTGCTTCGAGGTCTTCAAGCACTGCTTTGCGGGCATCGAGTACATTTAGGCCGCGATATTTCTCGGGCACGGCCTCCGATAGTGTCGCATCCGGATTGAGAATATTGATTCTCTCGAGTCCATGTCGCTGGCCTACAAGAAAATCGTTCGGATCATGGGCTGGTGTTATTTTAACGAGACCTGTGCCGAATTCTGGGTCCACATAGCTGTCTTCGATTATGGGGATTATGCGCTCCGTAAGGGGCAAATGAACTTTCTTGCCAATGATAGCATGATAGCGCTTGTCGTCTGGATGAGCTGCAACGGCGGTATCGCCTAGCAGTGTCTCTGGACGAGAAGTCGCAATTTCGATCTTGCCATTCGGGCACTCTGTACAAGGGCCATCTACAAGTTCGTACCAGATATGCCATAGAGAACCTGGTTCATCCTCGTGTTCAACCTCGTCATCCGAAAGAGCAGTACCGCAGGATGGACACCAGTTTACAAGGTATTCGCCGCGATATATCAGATCTCTTTCGTAGAGCGTCACAAAGACTTCTCGGACAGCTTTCGACAATCCTTCATCCAGAGTAAATCTTTCCCTGCTCCAGTCGAGACTGGATCCAATTCTAGCAAGTTGATTATCGATGAAGGCACGATGCTCTCTCGCAACTTTCCATGTCTCTTCGATGAAGGCTTCACGTCCCATTGTCTCGCGGTCTCGTCCTTGTTTGCGAAGTTTGCGTTCCACTACGTTCTGGGTTGCTATGCCCGCATGATCTGTTCCAGGCAGCCAGAGTGTCGGAATTCCTTTCATGCGACGATACCTAATCTGGATATCCTGGAGGCAGTTATCTAGTGCATGCCCTAAATGTAGGGCACCTGTTACATTGGGAGGAGGAATTACAATGGTAAAGGGCTTCTTATTCATGTCTATCTTAGGCCGAAAATGGCCCTCGCGCCTCCACATTTCGTAGATGCGCTCTTCGAACGATTTGGGGTCGTAAGCTTTTGCAAGCTCGACTGATTTCATGCTCTCCTCCGCATTGCCCTTATTCCAGCATTATATGATGGAATGACTGAAGTGCACAAAAGAATACCGCAAAACCAAGGCCGCTTGGAAGGGGGCAAAATGATTTTTCAACCTCTTTTCAACGCCATTTTTCTGTATCATAATAGCAGCTATGAGAGAAACAGAACCATGGAAATTCCTCG
>Ga0209407_1000951_pt1 | contig 32636 bp, 21 predicted proteins | sample AD_JPNHG3_MetaG_FD_184410 | JGI IMG/M metagenome (GOLD analysis project Ga0209407, IMG submission 184410) | Active sludge microbial communities of municipal wastewater-treating anaerobic digesters from Japan - AD_JPNHG3_MetaG (SPAdes) (version 2) | ecosystem: Engineered > Bioreactor > Anaerobic...
TGCTAGCGGCTTCCTCCAGCTCACTCCCTTGCGGTCGCGGCCTTGCCGTTTCGCTACGCTTGCTGTCACTGCTTTTGCGATCAACTCCTTTCAGTTGACTAGTACATGCCCATGCTGGGCGCACGAGCGCGGGCGTCCCCGCCCGCAACAGCGTGTCTTGCAAAAGGGTGTGGCACGGGCATCTTGCCCGTGTTTCATGGGCGGGACGCCCATGCTACGGGGTTTTTGCTCCCTTGGGAACCAAACCGCGCACCGGAATCACGAGCGGCCTTTCACAGAGCGGGCGGGGACGCTCGCTCCCGACTGCGCACACGCAAAACACGCAGAAGCAGTTTCCATTTGCGCATGGTACACGGGTTTCAGTATCATCACCCCATGAAAAACGTCTTTATCTTGCTGGCGATGTTGTTCGGGCTCGCGGCGGGCTGTCGCGTGTCGGACGTTCGTGAGATGGAGGTCCGGGTGCCGGCGATGGCCAGCGACGCGGATGTGCAGAAGATCCGCGCGGCCTTGTCACAGCTCGGCGGCGTCAACATGGAGAAACTGGTGTTCGACACAGCCGGTCGCACGATTAAGGTACGATATGAGTCCATGGTGGTTGCTCACAAAAATATCGAAATCGCGATCGCTGAAGCCGGGTACGACGCGAACGACATCAAAGCCATTCCGCCCGCGCCCGCACGGTGACGCGAAACGGCATGCGCACGCAGGTCGAACAATTTCTGGATCACATCGCGTATGAGCGCGGACTCTCCGAAAACACACGCGCCGCGTATGCCGCAGATTTGGAGACCTTTATCGCGTTTCTGGAAAAGGACGGAAAAGCAACCACGTTCGCGGCGGTCACACGTAACCATGTGGCCGCTTTTTTGGACCAGCAACGGAAGCTGGGATTTCGCGCATCAACGCGTGCACGGCGTTTGGTCGCCATCAAAGTGCTGTTTGCCTTTCTTGCCAGCGAAGGCATGATCCCGGCGGACATCGCCGCCTTGATGAACACGCCGCCGAAAGGACGCACGCTCCCGCGCACCTTGAGCGAGGAGGAGGTCGCGAGCCTGCTGGCCGTGATCGACGGCGACGCTCCGCTGACCGTGCGCGACCGCAGCATGCTCGAACTTTTTTACGCGTGCGGGCTACGCGTGTCTGAAGTGGCGTCGCTGCGGATCAGTGATGTGCGGCTCGACGATGCCGTGATCGCGTGTGTCGGTAAAGGCAACAAGCAGCGTTTGGTTCCTTTGGGCGCGGTAGCCGAAACATGGTTGCGCCGCTATCTGGCCGAGTCCCGTCCGCGATTGGCGAAGGGTAACACGGCGCAAAGCACGTTGTATCTGACGGTGCGCGGCGCACCGTTCACGCGCCAAGGCATTTTCGCGATGTTGCGTAAACGCGCGGGAGAAGCGGCGCTTGCGCGTTCGGTCTCGCCTCATGTTTTGCGCCATTGTTTTGCCAGCCATCTGCTTGCGCGCGGTGCGCAAATCCGCGCGATACAGGAGATGCTCGGCCATGCCGACATCGCCACCACGCAGGTCTACACGCATGTCGACGACGGTCAGGCGCGTGCAACACACGCCCGATTCCACCCGCGCGCGTAACTGGCAAGTAGGAGTTAAGATTTAGGATTTAGGAGTTTCTGTTTGCTTCCGCTTATTACTTTTTACCCATTACTTATTACTTTCTTTGTTTTTGGGATTGCTTATTCAGAAAAATCGACTATGGTTTAATCCGTTGTGGGGGGTTAGTTTCCCTGCGAAAAAAGGAGTAAACTTATGGCTAAGAAGGCAACGCCGAGAACGAAGAGCGAAATCATGGCCGCCCTTGCTGAGGCTGGTGAGATCACCAAGAAGCAGGCTGGCACGATCTACGAAACGCTACTCTCAATCGCCTACGCTGGCGCGAAGGATCCGAAGGGCATCATGCTCCCGGGTCTGGGCAAGTTGATCAAGGTCAAGCGCCCCGCGCGCAAGGGCCGCAACCCCGCTACGGGCGAAGCGATCAAGATCCCGGCGAAGACGGTCGTCAAATTCCGTCTGGCGAAAGCCGCCAAAGATGCTGTGCTCACCAAGTAAGTGACGAATCAGCACTCTCATTTTAAAGGTGTCGTGCGCAAGCGCGGCACCTTTTTGTTTTGTGGCTTTATCCCACGCCTCTGGGATGTTACCATAAGGAGCATTTTGAAGGGTGCCCTCGCCCCGTGTGTTGTTGGGGTGGAGTCTGGCGCAACGAAGAATACGGGGGACGAGAGATGATGCAGCGACTTGAGGAGCGGGCGGCTTCTGAATATCTGGTGGTGGACGGCGGAATGGGCACAGAGTTGCAGGCGCGCGGACTCGCTCCCGGCGAGTGCCCGGAACTCTGGTGTGTGGAGCGGCCGGACCAAGTGCGTGCGGTGTATGCCGCATACCGTGTGGCGGGCAGTCAGATTGTGGAGACCAATACATTCGGCGGCAGCCGCTATAAACTGGCGCACTACGGCCTGGCCGACCGGACGGCGGAGATCAATCGCGCCGGTGTGGCGTTGGCGCGCGAAGTGGCCGGCGACAGTCAGTACGTGATGGCGAGCATGGGGCCGACTGGCCTCTTCATGGAGCCCTACGGCGACGAGACCGAAGAAAGTTTTTACGCGGCCTTTGCCGAGCAGGCGCGCGCCTTCGAAGAGGGCGGCGCCGACGCAGTGATCGTCGAGACCATGATGGCGATCGAAGAGTGTTGCGTCGCCGTGCGCGCCGTGCGCGAGACCACCGCGCTGACTTGTCTGGCCAGTTTCACCTTCGAGCCGCTGCCGGATGGCAGCTTCGCATCGATGATGGGCGTGACACCGGAACAATTCGCTGAGCAGGCGCTAGCCGTAGGTGCACATATCATCGGCGCCAATTGCGGTACCGGGCCGGATGCGATGATACCGATCGTCCAACGGCTGCGCACCGTCACGAGCGCGCCCCTGATCGCGATGCCGAATGCCGGCATGCCGACGCTCGTGAATGGCGAAACGGTCTTTCTCGAATCACCGGAAGAAATGGCATCGAAGGTCGGAGCACTGATCGAAGCCGGCGCGATGATCATCGGCGGCTGTTGCGGGACCACACCGGCCCATATCGCGGCCATGGCAAGCGCGGTTCAAGCCCTGCGCCAAGCGGAATAAGGAGCGGACGATGCTGTACTGGATTGCACCCTATCTGACGACCGTGTGGGGCCCCTTCCGCCTGTTCTCATCGCACTTGATGTTGCTGGCGGCTGGCACCTTGATAGGCGGCCTCGTGATTTGGAGTTTCCTGCCGCGGCTGTGGCACCGCTTGCCCACCGATCGCGGCAAGGTTCTGGCCGGTGACGGCGGCAAGGCCTCGGCCGGCAAACCGACCGGTGCCGGCGTGTTGATGGCACTGCTGTTGATACCGATCATCGTACTTTTTGTCCCCTTCGGCCCTTGGGAGTTCGGCACCGTGCTGTGTCTCTATCTCAGCATGCTGTTCGGCTATTTGGATGACCGCAGCGCCTTACCGTGGGGAGAGTTGAAAAAGGGCCTTCTCGACCTGGTGGTAGCGCTGGGCGCGGCCTACTGCCTCTACATGGGGCATGGCTCTTTCGTGTGGATGCCCTTCTTCAAACACGCGATTGACATACCGCTGCACTACTACGTGCCGGGCGCGGCGATCCTGCTCTGGTTCACGATGAACGCCACCAACTGCTCGGACGGCGTGGACGGGCTCGCGGGGTCACTGACACTGCTCTCCCTATTCTCGCTGGCGGGCCTGCTGTACGGTGTGGTCGGCTATCGACCGATCGCCGATTACCTTCTGATTCCCCACAATCCAGATGGCGCGCGCTGGGCGATTCTGGTGGCGACGATGGCCGGTTCGCTCGCCGGCTATCTGTGGCACAATGCCGAACCGAGCCGCGTGTTGATGGGCGATGCTGGCTCGCGTCTGCTGGGCATGCTGGTCGGCGTGGCTGTTCTGGCGGCAGGCAATCCGTTCTTGATTGTGGTCGTCTCGCCCGTCGTCCTGGTAAACGGCGGCACCGGCCTCGTCAAGCTCGTCCTGCTGCGCACCTTCCGCTACATCGGCTTCGACGTGCGTCCGCCGAACACGCTCCCGCCGGAAGCGGCGTCGCGCCAGCACAGGCTGATCAAAATGCTGCACAGCGTGCGCTTCCCGCTGCACGACCATTGCCGTAAGAACATGCGCTGGAGTAACGCCCAAGTCCTGATGCGGTTTGTCTTGATTCAATCCTTCCTGACGCCGCTCCTCTTCGTCATTCTCGTTAAAATCCGTTAACCGCAGACCGCAGGACGCGATCGGAAAGGAACTGTATGCCAAGAGCCATTCTCGTCACACTGGGTGCGCGCGACCGCCTGCTGGCGGATGGTGTCGCCATGCTGGCAGCGCACTGCAACGTGTCCGCCGACGTAGTCGCACGCCTCGACAATCTGGCGGAGCATGCGCTGCATCCGCAGGACGGTGTGATTGCCGCATGTTTTGCGGATGAAACCTCATTTGTGATAGCCGCATCACGGCCGCGCGCGGTACGGGCGCTGCTGACCTTCGCCGGCGTGGCCTGTGACGATCTGGACATCGAGTGGCTCGCCCTGCCGTTTGATCGGGAAGCGCTCAAGCGCGAGTATGGAGTACCGTGGTATCCGGTCATCGACCGTACCCGGTGCAGCGCTTGCGGCACCTGTCATGATTACTGCCTCTTCTCAGTCTATGCGCGGGAGCCTCGCGCAACCGCAGCGGAACGCGTGCGCGTTGCGGCACCGCTCAACTGCAAGACGGGCTGCCCGGCCTGTGCCCGGATCTGTCCGGAGGCCGCGTTGATCTTCCCATTCTGCGCCGAAGCAGAATTGAACGGCGAGATCGAAGCCCCGCAGCGGCGTTCATCCGACGCCTTGGCGGACGCGCTAGGCGACGATCCCATGCGCGTGCTGGCAGAACGCCGCGCTAAAAGAAAACTGATCGACCAAGAAAAATTCGCCCAAGCCGAAGAAGACCGGATTCGCTACTCAGGTATCCTGTGAACAACGCTTTTTGAATCCACAGATTACACACTAAACACACGGAAACAGAGCCATGCCTTTCCGTGTGTTCGGTGTGTTCCGTGGTTAAACAATCGATCCCGATAGCGATCCCGATCCCGATTTGGATGAAACCATGAAACCTTGAAACCAGAAACCAAAGAGAGTTGAAGGTTCAACTGCTCTTTTTAGGTTTAACCTCGTCTTTTGTGCGCCGCCCTGCCACCGCACTCCTGCTCAAAAAGCGGCGTCGCGCGGAATACCGCTTGCCGCCGCACTCCAAATTTTTTCGCCAGACTTGCGAAGCACCGGGAGGGGCAAGCGTCTGCTTGACCGACGGCGGCCGCGCCACCGTTTCTGAACGCAGAACGCTCAACGCAGAAGTGAAAAACTCCTAAATCCTCACTCCTAAATATCAACTCCGCGCGTAGCGCGGAATACCGCTTGCCGTCGCACGCCAAGTTTTTTCGCCAGACTTGCGAAGCGCCGAATTTTGACGGACACGCCTTGTCCGTCTACGCATGCTATGGTGGAATCATGCGCACGCAAGGGATCAAGGTGAACCGAAGCATGCGTCATTAAACAAGGAGACAACCATGGACAACAAGACTGCGCCAACACAAGGCACTGTCTACACAGAAATCCCGCTTGAGTACTACATCGTGGCAATCGGGATAATCGGAGCAACCAACGAGTATTCGGATTTCCACAGAATCGAGCCCATGCTTCCAAGCTGGGACATATTTCAGCACGTTATGGATACTTTAATCAGAGCAGGAGTTTTTGATGAAGACACAATTCCCGATTTTGATTCCCTCGAAGATGCCATTGAAAAATTGAAGAAATATTTGGAAGCCCATCCTGACAAAAGGAAGTGGCCCGTGAGTAAATGAGGCTGTCTCATAGTTTGGCTATTAGGAGTTTTTATCTGTCGGGAAGGGCAAGCGTCTGCTTGCCCTTCCCCGCACTTGACCGTTGTACGTTGAAAATTGAGAGTTGAGAGTTCACATCGGCCGCCGGAGAACATCCGGCGACACGATGATGGGACATAAACACACCAAAATAGTTTTGACATGCTTTTATTGTTTGGTTTCTACGTGCTCAGCGCGGATCAATCCCCGTAGCCACTCCCGCACATCGTGATAGTCGGGTTCGTCGGGAAAAGAATCCAACAAAATCCCGATCATCTTGTTGCCGTGTTTAGAACCTTTATCTTGTTGCCATTCTAGAAAATGGTCGTCATCATAGATGTACAATAGCTTCAGGCTTTCGATTTCCGCATTTTTAGCAAAGTCGCGACGTTTATTTTCGGGTATCTGACAGTTATACGAGGAGTTCGATGATTGTGAAATAAGCGCGAGGTTCCCGAAACCATTAAGATCCTTGGGGGCCCAGTACTCGGCAGTTTTAGGGTTTTGAGGGTAGACATGTTCCACAGAATTTCTGAAACGGAACACAAAATCCGTTTTAGGTTGGTATTTGCGGTCTACTACCGAAATTCTATCATTTGATTTGTTGTAGTCCTTTTTCCACAATTCGTAATCCAGTGCGAATAAAGCATATCGCGGCGTGGATAACCCGGAATGCAGATTCTTGCTGAGTATTCGCTCTCTGCGATAGTTCAACTCAAGTCGAACCAACTCTTTTTTCACCTCATCCATGCGCGATTTGGAAAGCTTCTGCATGAGCGGCAACAGCCACATGTTCTTGGGGCAACCCGAAACATGTAAGAGTGCCTGTAGCATTCTAAACTCGGGGTCGTAATCGTAATCGTAGACCAGCTCATATTTATCAGGGGCACCACCACCTGACTTCTTTTTCAACGGACGAATCAGCCAGCGGATCTTATCCGAGTTCTCCCTGACACCTTTTATAATGTAACTATCAAACAGAATGCGCCAATAAAGGAGTTTTTTGATGAACTCGGCACATTTGTCGGTTTCTTTGGTTTCTTTAAAAGCTTGATCCCAAATTGTTTCAAGAATCTTCCGGTCGTCTAAACTACCCTTACCTTCGTTTTCCAAAGCGAACACCAACAAAAGAAATATTGAAAAGTTGACAATTGACCCTACACGTTCTTCACTGTCTATACCTGTTGCGTGTTTTCCCCCTTCTTGGTTGCAATCGTCTTCTAACAATTTGTCCAACGTTACGTTTTGGTCTGCAACCGACTGATCGGGTTGAAAGGTTTCAAAAGCCTCATCTATTAAATCATCTTTTGAAGAATTTTTAGTTTCAGGATCGCAAAGTTTATACACGACTTCTTTTAATTTACTACTCCTGTAATCAATCCTTTGATCCATTTGCGAGCAAGCATCCCAAACTGCTGCACAACACTTTCTGGTTTCAGTGTCGTCAATTTTTGAAAGCATCAGCGCCTTCAGCACCTCATGCTTCTCAAGTTGCTTAACATTGGTATTGATCACTTCAAAATACTCAGCGTGATCAAAATTTTTCTTGGGCAACTCGACAAGTACAAACTTCACCTTTTCTATTAAGTACTTATGGAAGTTTTTGCACTCCGCCGTGTCATTAAATTTTTCATTACAAAACTCTTCCATTATTTGTCGGGCGGTCTCAAACCCCGAGTGAGCAAAATCGGCCTTTTTCTTTTTGAAATAATCCAGCAGTTCTATATTGTCTTCTTCACGCGCTAGGTATGTAAGTCGTGATGTGGTTTCGTTTACAAGTAATGAGGACATCTTTCCCTCAGATGCGCCCTCAAGTCTTCTTTCGAGTGTCGCCTGAAGTAAAAACAACGTTGTCAAACGTTGTTGTCCGTCAATGACCTTGAGGCAGTTATCACCATAAAGAGCATCGGCATTACAAACGATGTTCCCGACATAATATTCTTTTTCGCGGGATGACGTGCTTGATTCATGGATATCCTGCAAGAGTTGCCCGACTTCAACGGCACCCCAAGCATAGGGTCGTTGGTAGTACGGAATTATAAAACGCTTGCCAGTCGTGATGACCTCTTGCAGGCTGAAATCTTTAGCTATCAATTCGCAGTTTTTTGTACTCATGACAAACACCTCCTCAGATTAATTTTCGATTGGGATTATAGACTTCAACTGGCGAGCTAATCTCGCGATAGGTTCCACTTGTGTGTCCAGCGAAGTATAAAAATGACTCATACTCTTCCGGCACCTTTTTGCCGGCTCTTCCGGCCAAATCCTCCTGTACCACCTCTGATCGTCAATACCTTCAACGATTTTATCAATAACAAACTTTGGCGTTGATGCTTCGTGAATCAGGGCAAACGGATTACAATCCTCCCTGATATATTTAGGCACTGATCGCTCTTGTACACGCTGTCGGCTTTGAAGGTTACAAACAACAAAGTGCAAATACAACGCAACTTGCATGAAAAGAATCTGATCCGGGCACCCAAATTTATCGAAATAAAACATCATTACTGCCTCGAAAAACTTTCGCACATAATGTCCCACGGACTCACGCATCTCACGCATCATTTCCGAAAAAGCTGGCGGCAATACCGTTACAGGCTTCACGAACAGATCGTGATAAAGGGCGTGGTATTTCTCGACAAACCAGAAAAATTGTTCTCCGCCTTCGATACTTTGCGGAATTTGAAAAGGCATGTAGCGCTTGCTGTCAGATTCGAAGCGCAACCTGCGGGTTCCTTGATCCGCATCAATGTTTTTGAGGACTAATTCCAACCCGCCACCTTCCGAAGCTTGCGCGCCGTTAATAATATAACGCCATCTGGTGAAAACAGGGGGCTGCGCATAATTGCCAAGGTGGTAATAGCTTGATCCTCTTGGCTCCGAACGCTGGCACCTAAACTCATCAAGCAAGTTACATGTCCCCCTCCGCTCGAGAGCCGAATACCGGACTCTCCCAAGTATACCCTGCATCAGATACCTCATTGTAGGCGCACATGTTCCGCAATCTTTGTTAGGTTCTTCTGCTCCTGCCCGCTCAATCTTTTCCCACGATTGAGCGCACTGTTTTTGGAGATCATCATCTTCGATGAACCGGAGATGGTTGGCTTTAAGTAAATCATAATCATTAAGCCGCTTGCCGCGATCATTTTGGCTGTTAAAAAAGATGAAGGCGTCATCTAACGTCGGGGCGGTCACTACGATAAAATCTGTGCGCTCTAGAAGTAAATTTCTAATTTTATTTGCCTTTTCTTCGCCCTGTCGATCTATCCAATCAGCTATTGTTTTGCGGTTGGCTCGGATATTTTCTTGTGACTCGGTGTGCCCAAAACTGGATTCGCCGATACCACTAAGTTCCACCTCCGATACCTTCAGACATTTGGCAAGTATGTAAAGCGTTACTATACGTTGCTGTCCGTCAACAAGTTCCCAATGTTCCTCGGCATTCTTATGGACGATGATGGTGCCAAGCATAAGTCGTGATTCATCGCGTATTGCGCGGGTTATTGAATGCAGCAATTTTTTAACATGCTCACCCTTCCACGCATAGGGTCGCTGATACTCTGGAACTCTTAGCTTTTCTTTGAATAACTTAAAAAATGTCATCGGTCTAGCTGACATTTTGTCAACGTACTGATCGCTCTGTCCTTCCATAGTGACGCTCCTGCTTCTTTTGTCAAACACTCAAGATACTACTGACGCAACAAGCCGGGCCGTGGCACCCGCTACCGTTCAGGTGCCTACCACAAGTACCCGCTGCCGTGACCACTGTCGATAGTATTATACAGGGGATAAAACAATCAATCATAAAATTTGCAAAAATGAGCCGATGGAAAAAGGGGTAGTGCGATAGGTAAAACCGCCCCTGTTTTGATCTGGTCGACGTTTTTCATGCTTGTTTCCCCTCCTTTTTAATTGCGGCTGACATGGCCGCAATTTCGGCCTGTACATCCGAAACCAACTCCGCCGGAGCCAGCACTTTTGCCCAACGGCCCCATGACAACACCCAGCGCTGGACCTCGAAAAGTCCTTTGGCCGGAAACTCCAGTTCGACGTCGCCGTTCTTCCGACGTTTTAACTTCTGTTGCGGATGCCACTCCCGTTCCCCGACCCAATCCGCGACTTTCTTATCGAATAGGATACGCACGGTCTTGACCTCGCCGCCTCCTGCATATCTACCGAAAGTGCCAGCCAACAATTTCTTCGGATCAAAATCGGGGGGCACGGTGAAAGACTGGTCGGTTAATTGAGCCTTCGAGATCCTTGCCATTGAGAATTGCCGTACATCCTCGTAACCGCGATGCACCCCGAACACATACCACTCTCCCTGCAGGTTGGCAATGTGGTAAGGCTCGATTTTTGACTCCTTGCCAGCTTTGAACTTGGCATCGTCGAACCTCCGATAGCTGATCTTAATCGCGCGCTGAGCCAACAACCCACGGACCACTGTCGCCCAGACCTTTTCGTCAACGGGCTTGGCTGGAGGCGTTGTGAACGAAAATCGGTCGTAAAGCAACGCGGGGTTTACCGTGACCCTACCGGGCAGCAGTTCGGCCAACTTCGAGAACGTACGTTCGATCTGCTTGGCCATGGGACTGCCGCGGTACTGCTCCGCCACGCGCGCGGCCAGCAGCACGCCCATGAGTTCACCCTCACTCAGCACGACAGACGGCAGCCACCAGGAGCTGTTTTCGTAAAAAAATCCTTTGCGCTCACGGTCATAAACGATCGGTGCCCCGAGTTGATCCCTGAGAAAATCGATGTCGCGCTGTACCGTCTTCTGCGACACGCCCCAAACTTCGGAGAATGTCAAACAGTTCGGGTATCCGCCTTGGCGTATCTTGCGATCAAGCTCCATCAGCCTCGCGTATTGTGATTGGGTCCTATTCACTGGCATGTCTCCCACTTTATCAGTCATGACGGACAAAGAGTGTCCGCCAGAAAGAATAATATCAACACACAGACGGACATTCAATGTCTGTCTACCTTTCGTATGATACGCCTGTAAAACTTAGGAGGAATACGAGATGACGCAAATTCGTTCCAAAAAGCAACTGAAGTCCGAGACTAAAGCTCAGAGAACATTGGATATGAAAAAGACACAGATCACCAAGGCACAGCCCCAAGTCACTACGGTGCCCAAAAACCGTTGGGTCAAGGATGCTCGGTCAGTAGGATGTAGTATGTTCTACCTGAAGGCGTGTCTGAGATTCTTGGCCAATTTGTGTGCCCGACACAAAGGGACGTTTGAAGATCGTGATGCGTTCCTACCGGTGGCGCAGATCATGACCAGAGAAAAACTGCTTGCTATGTTTATGGCATGCACCACCGACGGCATCCGCGAAGATATGAAGGCGAGAGAATACGGTGGCATTCATGATCCAAAAAATGAGGAGTCAAAAGGATTGCTCAGGGCGTTGTGGCACCATCCACAGAGCAACCCCAAGTTTCGAAAGCAACTGGCTGTGTGGCTGGACTTTGCCTTAGAGAAACTCTCCCTATGTCAGACAGAGCGCCCGGATCCGGTGAGCCTTCGATTTGATGATCTCAAGCAACTGTTTTGCCTGTCGGAACTTGAATACGATATACTCGTCGCCGTTGCGGTTACCAATGAACGGAATCTGTTGCCTTGTCACGATTTTAGAGGTGTACAATCGTTGGAAAAAACATCAAAAATGTCTGCGATGTTGGGCGTAACCGAATCGGAGTATCTGGCTGCGATCAAGGCAAAATCGAAACTTCGCCGATACGGATGCCTAGATATCAACGGTAATATCAATTCGGATCTTTTACTTTTTATCAACGGCTTGGACGACACCCCACTGGCGAGCCGTTATTTTAAGAGAAGCGAGACTGAGACTCTGCCTTGGGACTATTTCGGCGAATTATCGGCGAAGCAGGGGACATTCCTAAAACGGCTTATATCTGCTCGGAAAACTGGGAGCGGCGTGAACATTCTACTATATGGGGAGCCTGGGACGGGCAAGACCAGTTTCGCGCTGGCTCTGGCCGCCGAGTTAGGACGCATGCCATATCTGATCGCGCTCACGGACGATGAGCAACGGGGGCGGAGGAGAGCGTTCAGGTTCTCCGCACTTCAAATCTGTGACGCCCAAATTGACGCTGACAAGAGTCTCATCATCGTCGATGAGGCCGATGAGATGCTTGGCGGAACCGGTAGTTTCATACGTATATTGCTGGGTGAATCTAACCAATCTGTTGACAAAGGAGTGCTCAACGATATCCTGGACAATGTTAAAACTCCGTGCGTCTGGATCATCAACTCCGATGCCGAGACACTGGATAGTTCCAACCGCAGACGTTTCGATTACTCGATTAAATTCGACAATCTGACATGCGAACAGCGGGAGCGGATTTGGGGGAATGCAGTCGCACGGCACAAGATGGGAGAGGTGCTGTCAGCCCCCGTCTTGTCACGCCTCGCGGCACGATATGAAGTAAGCGCGGGAGGAATCACGCTGGCAACAGATAACCTCAGCGCTATGCTAAAGGACGGGGCGGCCACCCCGGAAGAGGCCGAGACGGTTATTGAGACCATCCTGAGGCCCCACTGTAAACTATTGAATATCGATGATGGCAAGGACAAGTTTCTCGTTGCGGCTGATTATTCGCTGATGGGGCTCAACATCAAGGGGAGCATCACGCCGAACAGAATCACTGAGGCGATCCGTCGATATCAGGAAGATCAACGGGCCGGACCTCTTGAGGGGGGTATAGACCGTCCAAGGATGAATTTGTTGCTCTCGGGGCCTTCGGGCACAGGCAAGACCGAGTTCGTAAAGTATCTCGGCACGGATTTGAAAATGCGTGTCATGACGCGCATGGGTGGCGACCTCCTCAACTGTTATGTAGGAGGCACAGAGCAGAACATCAAGCGGGCCTTCGAGCGAGCCGCGAACGAAAAGGCAATCCTTTTCCTCGATGAGGTGGATGGCCTTTTGCAGTCACGTCAGAATGCAAGTCGTAGTTGGGAAATCACTCAGGTGAACGAACTCCTGCACCAAATGGAGAACTTCAAAAGTGTTTTGATCTGTGCGACGAACTTCATCAATAATCTGGATACGGCAACCCTGCGACGTTTCACCTTCAAGCTTGAATTCGATTACCTCACAGATGAGGGTAAGGTTGCATTCTTCAAGCGTATGTTTGCCGGTTTCGGGGTCGCGGGCATGACACCAGAGGACGAACTCCGCCTGAAGCGGATACCGAGATTGACGCCGGGAGACTTCAGAACCGTGCGGCAAAGTCTGTTCTACACAGGCGGGGATGTGACCCCGTCGGTGCTCCTCGGAGGCTTGGAAAGAGAAAGCGCGGCAAAGCGCCTCGGCGCGACAGCGTCAACGATCGGCTTCAGGTGACAAAACGCTCACCTTTCAACGCTCAAGTGAAAAACTCCTAAATCCTCACTCCTAAATGTCAACTCCGCGCGTAGCGCGGTTAGAACAGCTCACGGTAGAAGGGAGCCCAGTAGGAGAGCAGGAGATCGGCACCGGCGCGCTCAATCGCGGCCAGTGATTCGCGGGCCATGTCGTGAAGATCGCCCCAACCGCGCGCGGCTGTCGCATGGATCATGCTGTACTCGCCGCTGACGTTGTACGCGGCGACCGGCAGGTCCGTACGGCGGCGCACCTCAGCCAGTACATCCAGGTAGAAGAGCGCGGGCTTGACCATCAGGATGTCGGCCCCCTCCTCTTCGTCGAACTCCGATTCGCGCAAGGCGGCGCGCGGGTTGCCCCAAGAAGCTTGATAACCCTTGCGGTCGCCAGCCGATGGCGCAGAGTTTTCTGCATCGCGGAATGGGCCGTAGAGCGACGAGGCGAACTTGGTGGAGTACGCCATCAGCAACGTTTGTTCGAGACCGTTCTCCGTCAACGCCTCGCGGATGCACCGCACTTGTCCATCCATCATGGCGCTCGGTGCCACCACATCCGCTCCGGCGACAGCGTGCGACACCGCCACGCGGGCGAGCAGTCCGTTGGCCGCATCGTTGTCCACCTGGCCATGCCGATCAAGCGGACCGCAATGGCCATGCTCGGTATAGGCGCACAGGCAAACGTCGGTCATCACGACCAGTTCGGGGAAGGCGCGCTTGATCGCCGGTACGGCACGCTGCACGACACCGCGATCATCAAAGGCACCGCTACCGCCCGCATCCTTGGCGCCTTCCGTCTGACCAAACAACAACACCCCGCCGATCCCCTGCTCGGCAACCGGCTCCAGTTCGCGCAACAGGACATCCACGCTCATCCTGTTTTGTCCCGGCATGGAATCGATTGGCTCGCAACGCCGTTCGCCCTCGACCACAAAGAGCGGCCAAACAAACTTGGCGGGTGACGGGGGCGGAGCGTCAAACAAACACCGGATCGCAGGCGAACGGCGCAGACGGCGCAGACGGACATCGGGGAAACGCATGGACAAACTCCTCAATCCGGAATGAACAATACCTGCCCGACACGGATGTGCGAGGGATTGCTGATCTTGTTGGCCTTCATGATCGAATCGATGCTCTTGCCGTATCCGCGGGCGATCTCAGACAAGGTCTGTCCACGCGCGACCGTATGCTCATAACCCGAGCCGGAGCGGGCGGGTGTCGCCGCCGCGCCGCCGGACGGCGCTGCGGCGGCGGCGCGCGCGGCGTTGATCTCGGCCTGCTGGCGGGCGGCGATGGCCTCGATGCGTGTCGCCAAGTCGTTGGTGATTTCGTTACGCAACGAATCGCGCTCGGTGCGCAGGGCCTGCATGTCGCGTCGCAGCGCGGCGACTTCATCGGACGGCTGGGACGCGGCTGCGCTCTGCGCCTCCAAGCGCGCTAGACGCGCTTCCAGCAACTCTTGGTTGCGGTTCAGCACCATGAGCTGCTCCGAGAGTTGCCGGAACTCCACGCTCATCTGCTGGGTATCAACGGCGATACGCGCCACTTCCGGATCACGCCGCAGTTGCTGCTGGGGCGGAAATATCCGCCCGTCCACCATCGGCCCGGTACATCCGGCCACCAAGAAGAGTACACCGCATCCGACAGCGCACGTCACCCACTGCTTCAATCTCATCTCGCTCCTCCTCACGCGCTGGGTATCAGGTAAAAGATTAGCCACACCAGCGCCATCACTCCGAGAAACACCAAAAACGAACGTTGCCGACGTTCCGCGATGTCGTCAGCCGTGGTACGTCGCAACTGTTTCAAACCGCCCGCAGAAATGTAGTGGAAGAGCTTCCGCCTGCCGCCCTCCTCGCCGGAACCGCCTCGTTTGCGGAACGTCTGCGCCCGGTCATCGTCCTCTACTTCACGGACATCCAAACGCCAACCGATCGCCGCACGTTCCGCCCGGTGATCACTCACGAAGACATTGGAGGTTCCTGGCTTCAGGACCGGTTTGGCCGATTTCGATGCCATGAGTCACTCCATCCTTACGGTACCACGATGATCTGTCCCGCACGGATGCGTCCGTCTGGATCAATGCGGGTACGGTTAGCTTCGCGGATCCTCTTCCACTGGGTCGCGTCCCCGTAAAACCTTTCGGCAACACGGAACAGAGTGTCCCCCGGCTGCACCACATAGGTCCGCGGATTCTTCGCCGCGCTGGCAGTCTTGTCTTTCTTCTGGTTGCGTCCAAAGAACGACAAGGCGGAAGAAAAATCGGGCGACTCTTCCTCTTCCTTAGCGACCTCGCCACCCGTCTGCGCGGGCTTTACGGTCTGCGCAGGCTTTGTCGTCTGCACAGGTTTTGCCGTCTGCGCGGGGTTTACTGTTTGCGCAGGCTTTGCCGTCTGCGCAGGTTTCTCAGTCTTCGCGGGAGATCGCGCCTCGCGAGCCGCCTCCCGGGCACTGACGCGCGGCTCCTCGCGCACCTGAGTCTGGGTGCCGGTGATCCGCGCCTCGACCTTCTTGAGCACCGACTCGGTCGACGGCATATCCGTCGGCGGTCTACGTACCGGTGGCGGCGGTTGACCGCCTTCACGCGCCAGTGCTTCCGCCTCCTCGCGCAACGCCCGCAACTGCTTGGCATCGCTGGAAGGCGTCAGAGTGTCGTTTCCTTGACGCGCGACTGTCGCAGCCTCGCGTGCGGACGGTACCACAGTCGCCGTCTCGTCGGCTTCACTCACGCGCATCTTACGAAGCAGGTCGCGTAACCGTTCGTTGTCAGCACGCAAGTCGGTCAGCTCTTTGTCGAACTTGGCCCTCTCTTCCAGCAGCATCGACTTTTCGCCTTGCAGCGAGGTGATGGCCAGATTCAGCCGCTCGTTCTCTTTGAGCAGGTGGGCCTGCGTCAAGCCCTGCACAGAGTCCCCCACCTTCTTCAGGATCTGCGGGGCGAGCCTCTGCTCAGCGATTCGGATACGATCTTGCGCCAGCGTGCTTTTTTCCGACTCCGGGCGCAACGCCAAGTACTGCTTGTAATGGTAAATCGCGCCGAAGTAGTCTTCTGCGTGGTCCTGCAACAACGTCGCAAGTTGGAAGTGCGCTGAGAAGGAGCGTGGCTCCTCGATCAGCACCTTGTTAAAAAGCCGCACAGCCTCATCAATGTCGCCCGACTGTTCAGCCGCGATCGCCTTGCGGTAGAGCGCCGACCCGCGTTCAGCCCGCTCGACATCAGCGATCCCCGGGCCGCCGCAGCCGATCAGCAAGGCGCCAAAAATCATCATCAACATCGTATGCCACATTCGACGCATCGGCCTTGCTCCATGAAGAATAGAAAACGGTTGCCTCATTTTTCGTTTGGTTTACACGTCCGGCTCGCCTATCATGTGGCCCGTTCTGGAAAAGAGGCCGGACTCTGCCAGACTGGAAACCATCGAAAAAAGTGAACCCTTATTGTACCCAACTTACCGAGAATGACCACCCAAAACACGAAAAATCTTTGGTCTGCCGCACAAGCCTGTTTAGGCGCTACCGGCTCGCTGAGCGTGATCATGCCCGCCTACGGGCTGGAAACGGTCATCGAACGCAATATCGAAACCGTCTGCCGCCTTCTTGAGGGGAACATCCCCTTCGAGGTGTTGCCGGTCGATGACGGTAGCCGCGACGGCACCGCAGCGGCCATACGCCGTGCCGCGGCCCGCGACCCGGACCACGTCCACCCGGTCTTCGTGCAGATCAACGCCGGCAAGGGTAACGCGCTGAAATGCGGCTTCGCGGCGGCACGCGGCTCGCACATCCTGCTGTTGGACGCCGACCTCGACCTCGACCCGATCCGTATCACCACCTTTTTCGATATCATGGCCGAAAAGCAGGCCGCCATCGTGATCGGCTCGAAACGCCACCCGGACTCGGTGATCGACTACCCTTGGCACCGCCGCCTCTCTAGCGCGGTCTACTACACAATCGTGCGCCTGCTGATCGGGCTGCCGATCTCCGACACCCAGACCGGCATGAAACTCTTCACGCGCGAAGCGCTCGCCTGGTCCTTCGAACGCATGCTCGTCAAAACGTTCGCCTTCGACCTCGAAGTGCTCTCCATCGCCCACGCCCAAGGATACACCGTAGCCGAAGCCCCCATCGAGATGCATTTCGGCGAAAAAATCGGGTGCCTCTCCTGGACCAACGTCAAACAGGTCATGATCGACACGCTCGCCATCTTCTACCGCCTGCGCATCCTGCGCTACTACGATAGCGTCGAGATCGTACCCCCGCCCGAAAAGCCCCTGTTCGTCTCGGTCGTGATCGCCTGCCCTGGTCCCAGCCCCTACCTCACCGAGTGCCTCGAAGCCCTTGCGCTTCAAACTTATCCCCACTTTGAAGTTCTGGTCCTGCCCGACGCCCCCTGCGACCTCGGTCCCACGCCCTTCACGTTGCACGTGGTTCCCACCGGCAAAATCCGGCCGGCCGAAAAGCGCAATACCGGCATCCAGCAAGCGCGCGGCGAGGTGGTCGCCTTCCTCGACGACGACGCCTACCCGGTCCCGGCCTGGATCGAGCAGGCGATCAAGTACTTTACGCTGCCGGATGTCGGCGGCGTCGGCGGCCCCGGTGTCACGCCGCCCGGCGACCCCTTCCTCGGTCAAGCCAGCGGACGCGTCTACGCCAACCCGCTGGTCTCCGGCAACTACCGCTATCGCTATCTCGGCGACCGCGTACGCGCCAGCATCGACGACTTTCCGAGCTGCAACCTGTTTGTGCGCACCGATGTGCTGCGTGCCATCGGCGGGTACCGCACCGATTTCTGGCCGGGCGAGGACACCATCCTTTGCGCCGACATCGCGATCGGGCAGAAACGGCGCATCGTCTACGATCCTTGGGTGCAGGTCTTTCACCACCGCCGACCGCTCTTCGGCCCGCACCTGCGCCAGATCGGCCGCTACGCCCTACACCGGGGGCACTTCGCCAAGCGCTTTCCGGCCACCTCGCTGCGCATCAGCTACCTGATCCCCACCTTCTTCGTGTTGGGCCTCGTGGTCGGTGCCGTGCTGGCCTGTCTCCATCCTTGGTTGCGCATCGCCTACTTTGCCGTGCTGGCTTTCTATCTATTGATCACCTTTATCTCCTCGGTTTCTCTTTCGCCCGCGCTCTGGCTGGTGACCTGGCTCGGCGTCATGGCCACACACGTGGTTTACGGTGTACGCTTCGCCCAAGGGCTGCTCGCACGCCGTATGCCCTGCGAAGTCGCTGCCTTCGACCACCCTTCCGAAACTACGGCGGACAATTAGCCGTGCGAATTACCCATTCGGCGTCCAACGCCGATCTATCACAAGGAGCCATCATGTTTGTCATCAGATACGCTTGCAAAAACCCTCGTGGCATGGGCGTCCCGCCCATGAAATACGGGCGAGATGCCCGTGCCATACCCGCAAGCAGGTGGTTTGTCAAGAGCCGCATCAGTCTCATCCTCCTCATCACCTGCGCCGTCAGCCCGCTGTTCGCACAACGCGCGACCGAACCGACACTTGATGCCGTCGCCGCTGCGCTGCGCGAAGCACCGTCCGCCCACCCGCGCCTGTTCGCGGATGCCGCCGGTTTCGCCGCGCTGAAAGAAAACGCCGCCGCCGATCCCCTCACGCGTGCCGCACTCGATCGCCTGTTGCACGACGCCGACCTGATGCTCAAGCAACCGCCCAACACGCGCGAGATGGAAGGGCGTCGTCTGCTCGGTGTTTCGCGCAGTGTCCTCTACCGCGTCTCCACCCTCGCCATGGCCTACCGTCTCAAAGGCACCCCCGCATACCGCGACCGCTGCGCCGCCGAACTGCTGGCCGCAGCCGCCTTCACCGACTGGAATCCCTCGCACTTTCTCGACGTGGCCGAAATGTCCCTCGCGCTGGCCGTCGGCTACGACTGGCTGTATCACGATCTCGACCCCGCGACACGCGACACGCTGGCCGCCGCTCTCATGGAAAAGGGATTGCGCACCTCGCTCAAACACACCGGCTGGGTCAGAGCCAGCAACAACTGGGGACAAGTCTGCCACGCCGGCATGCTCGCCGCCGCGCTGGCCTTGCAAGAGCGCGACGCCGCGCTCGCCGCCGAAATCACGCACCGTGCCATCGTGAACCTGCCGCGCTCCATGCGCGCCTTCGCACCCAAAGGCTGCTATCCCGAAGGCCCGGGATACTGGTCGTACGGCACCGACTTCAACGTGCTGGCCATCGCGCTGCTCGAAGGTGTGCTCGGCTCCGATTTCGGTCTGACCGCCCTCCCCGGCTTCACCGCCACCGCCGATTATCTCGACCTCGTGACCGGTCCCTCCGGCATGACCTTCAACTACGCAGATGGCGGCATGCGGCGCAGCACCGACTGCGCCACCTGGTGGTTCGCCAAGCGGTTCGACCGCCCCGACCTGCTCGCCTACTTTGAAAAGGAAGCCTTCCTGCGCTACTGCGCGGCACGTCCCACCACGTCGGGCCGAAGCGCCGACCGCCTCTTCGCCTTCTCGCTGTTCTGGCTGCGTCCCGTTCCGGAAGGCATCACACCGCGCGCGCCGCTCACCTGGCACTCGGAAGGCCCCGTCCCTATCACCATCCAGCGCACCACCTGGGACAACCGAACCGCGCTGTTCGTCGGACTGAAGGCCGGTTCGCCCTCCGGACCCCACGGCCACATGGACGCCGGTTCGTTTGTGCTCGACGCCGAAGGGGTCCGCTGGGCCTACGATCTCGGTGCCGAAGGTTACCACGGCATCGAGTCACGCGGCATGAAGCTCTGGAGCAGCGCACAGGATGCCGACCGCTGGCGCATCTTCCGTCTGAACAACCTCAGCCACAACACGCTGGTGATCGACGGCCAACTCCAACTCGCCAAAGGCAAGGCGCTGGTCCGCTCATTCCGAGAAGGGCCTGAATCCGAAGCCGTGCTCGACCTCACACCGGTCTATACGAACGCATCAAAAGTGATACGCGCCGGCACGCTGCTTGCGAACGGCACATACCGGCTGACCGACACCCTCGAAGGGCTGCGGCCCGGCGTGACCGTACGCTGGGGCATGGTGACCCGCGCCACGCCCGGTCCCGAACGCACCGGCACGCTGACACTTAGCGAAAGCAAAAAGCGTCTCCGTCTCAGCGCACTGCACGATCCCGCAACCGTCTGGAAAACCTACGAAACCGCCCGTCCGCCCAACGAATGGGACTCGCCCAACCGCGGCACCGTGATGGTCGGCTTCGAGGCGGTCGCACCAGCCTCCGGTGCGCTCTCCTTCGCGGTCCTTTTTACGCCCGGCTCCCGCTGACTTCCGCGCCCGCGCTGTGCGCAGATTTAGGGGTTAAGATTGCCTATTACCTCCACGCTTCACAGCGCCTAAGGCGCTGTGAAACTGGCCACCACCTTGAAGAAGCGGCGGGGCACCGTCTCGTCGCGAGTTATCGTGAAAACGACTTCGCTGCCTGTCGCTTGGATGCTGTCGCCGACCTTCGTCCAGTTTGTCTGGGTGAGATCGTCCACCTTGTAGACCGTGTACCAGATGCCGCTTTCGGCGTTGGCGATCTTGATGGTGGCCGTGCCGTCGCCGATGGCGAATCCCGTTCCGTCCGCGGCGAAGGCCGGCGTGGCGGGAAGGCCTGACGCGAGATAGTACGTGGTGCCGATCACTGGGGCACCTTTGAAGGTGCCGCTCGTACTTTCAAACATGTTGAGATTCCAATCTGTTGCTTCCACCGCGTTGGTCGGGATGCTCCACGCCATTCCGAGGCCATTCGTGTTCAGCCTGATGCCCGTGCATTTGTAGAACATGTAGCGGTAGCAGGAATTGGCCAAATTCGTCGCCGGCAGATCCGGCAATCTCGTCAGCCCCGTGCAGCTTTGGAACATGTAGTAGTAGCAGTAGGGCGCCAGTGTTGTGGCTCGCAGTGCCGGTGTGCTCGTCAGCCCTGTGCAGGAGGTGAACATGCCGTTGTAGCACCTTTCGGCCAGATTCGTGGCCGGCAGTGCCGGTGCGCGGGTCAGTCCCGTGCATCGGTTGAACATGTTGGCGTAGCAGTAGTCGGCCAGATTGGTGGCCGGGAGCGCCGGGGCTTGCGTCAGCTTCGTGCAACTGCGGAACATGTACTCGTAGCACCTTTCGGCCAGCGTCGTCGCCGGCAGCGTCGGCGCCGTCGTCAGGCCGGTGCAGTCGTAGAACATGCGATTGTAGCAGTAGTCGGCCAGATTGGTGGCGGGCAGTGCCGGCGCGCTCGTCAGCCCCGTGCAGCCGTAGAACATGCGGTGGTAGCAGTAGTCGGCCAGCGTGGTGGCGGGCAGTGCCGGCGCGCTCGTCAGGCCGGAGCATTTGTAGAACATGTAGCCGTAGCAGGATTCAGCCAGATTCGTGGCGCGCAATACCGGTGCCTGCACCAGGCTCGTGCAGCCGTTGAACATGCCATTATAGCACCTTTCGGGCAGTATCGTGGCCGGCAGTTCCGGCGCGCTCGTCAGGCTCGTGCAGCCGTTGAACAGGTTGTAGTAGCAGTGGTTGGCCAGGTTCGTGGCCGGGAGCGACGGCGTACTGGCGAGCGCCGCGCAGTCCCTGAAGAGGTACGCGAAGCAGCAGGACGCCATTGTCGGATGCTCGCCGTCGGCCACCGTCGCATGGTCGAGCAGGGTTTCGAGGTTGCCGGAGCAGGCGACCGGGTTGTCGGCGGTGATGAGCCAGGGGGATGACGTGGAACTGCCGGTGATGTACGTGTTTCCTGATCCGCAGAGGTGGAGCTTGTGCTCCCCGGCGCCGTTGTCGGGCGCGGCGGTGGCGCCGCTGGCGGTGAAGACGGACCAGAACGTCGTGTCGGTGGACCAGTACAGCGTCCCGTTCCACGTCTTTTGCGGCGGCGTGATCGTGAAGGGAGCCGCGCTGGAGAAGGTGAGGTACGCGCCTGCGGACGGCGGCGCCATCGCCGACAAGGCCGCCGTGGCGTTCGCATTGTTGATGGCTGCGGCGTAGTTGCCGCCGCCTGCCGTGAAGCTGTAGCTGCCGTTGGGCAGCCAGAGGTGGAGCTTGCCGGTGCTGTCGGCCACGAGGTCGTTCATGCCGTAGGGGGCGAGGCCGGTGACGACGATTGAGGCGTAGGGCGTGAGGTTCGTCACCGTCATGCGCCAGACGTGGTTCGCGCCGTCCGTGGGGGCGACGGAGATGCTGTTGTTCGCAAGGTGGACCGCGCCGCCGGTAAAGGTGTTAGCGCCGGAAGCGGTGCCATTGCTGCCCTTGCCGATGTCCGCGCCGCCGTTCTTGCCTTGCGCGAAGAGCGTGCCGCCGGAGATGGTCACCGTGCCGCCATTGCCACCATTACCGCCGCCGACGCCCGCGCCGTTGCTGCCGCCGGTGGCCTGGACCGTGCCGCCGTTCATGATCAGCGTGCCGCCATCGCCGTTGCCGCCGCCGATGCCCGCGCCGTTGCTGCCGCCGGTGGCCTGGACCATGCTGCTGTTAACGATCACCGTGCCGCCGTCGCCGTTCTTGCCGCCGCCGATGCCCGCGCCGTTGTCGCCGCCCGTGGCGATCAGCCTGTCCACCGGGTCGACCGATGAACGGGCGATCGAGAGCGACGCGCCCGTCGGGACTTCGATGCCGGCGCGATCCTTCCCCGAGGCCAGCGTGTTCGTACCCTTGAGGATGAGCGAGACGGAGGCGTTCGCCTCCAGCGCGAAAATGCACTGGCCGTCGCCGGGCGTCTGGAGGTTCAGGTTCCAGATCCTGACCGTGTTCGTGACGCCGTTCGGGATGACGATGCGCGCCTTGCCTGCCGTGTTGGTGCCGGAGACCATGAAGTTGCCCGGCCCGTGAAACCTGAGGATGCCGGTTGGCGAGTCGTACGACCAGTTCGGGTCGTCGATCGAGGCGTCGTCGTTGAGGTGGACGCTGTTCACCGTCACCCCGATGGGGTCGGCGCTGGCTGTTATTGCAAAGGCGATGAAAAGCGCGGTGAGGATTCTGTTCCAATTCTGTTTTTTCATGACGGTGTTCCTTTCAGACGCGGATGAAGAACGCAAACCCCGAAACACGACCGCAAGTATACGACGAGGGCACCAAGGGTACAAAGGTTTTTTGGGGGCATGGTAATCGGCTAGTGACAGGGGTGTACGAAGATTGTACGTTTCTGATGAAAAGCGGGATGCGTTTTTTAGACATGATTTCCGACAGTTTCGCTTCGGCGGCTCGCGGTAAAATCAATCACTCGACGACAAAGACACGTGTCGCATGTTCAGCGAAGTCTGTCTCGAACTCCGCTACGTCTTGTGCCACGTATTCGCCGCTGTAAAGATCGCGCACACATCCGGCGCGCGGTAGGCGCACTTTCCTACGACCGCCTTCCTTGACGCTCACCGCAACCATCTGCCGGTTGGCCCATACCACATCATCGGTTTCGATGTAGGTGTGTACGCCAGCCCCCTCGACGATGGCGCGCATCAGACGCGCCGGCAACAGCGGCGCGGTGGAGAAGACCGAGGTCCACCCCTCGCCAGCTTTGACGACCAACCCCGGACGCCCGTCTGACAACGTGCCCAACACCTGCGCACCGGCATCGTCTGCGTAGCAGATCGGCGCATTGGACACGCCGGAGCCGTATGTGGTTCCGGCCAGTTCTTTCGTCCACGGGTGACCGCCCGTCACGTTCACGGTGTACGGTGCCGCCGCGCGATCCAGCCGCAACCGGATGCCGGTCAACGCCTCCATGCCCGACTCATCAAACCGTCCCTCGCGGTAGAGGCCCGGCACCGCCACGAAAACCAACACGCGGCCATCCCGCTTCAACGCATCAATCGCGCGCCGGTCCTGCTCGGTCGGTGCGAAACTGGTCATGATGAAAAACACCTTGTGGTCGCGCAGTCGCGGCAAATCGGACGCGAGGTAATGCCCGACCGGTGCACCGATCCGCGACAGCGCGGGAAGCTGGCCGACTAATAACGGCGCGCCCAGCGCTTTGTCGCCGACACGCATCCAGCAGAGACTGCGTTCGTCCACAATCATCGCCACCTCATCCGCCGGTGTGCGGTCGAGCGCCTGAATCTCCGAGGCGTTGCGCACCAGTCGCGCGATACGGTCCATCAGCATCGGATCACCGTACACGTTACTGCCGACATCGAACCACCATTGCGCCGTGCCGTTGACCATCACGTTCGCCAGCTCTTTCTCCTGCTGCACGATGTCGCCCGCCACGTCAGCCGCCTTGCCCCACGTTCCCGGTGCACCGGGTACCAGCGAGGTGCGGATGTCATTTTCGTCGAACCAGAGCTTGCCGCTCAATGTGACGCTGCCGAGCAACGACATGAAATGGCTGGTCCCCTCACCGCCAAACTGTCGGAAAGCGTAGCTGGTTGGACTGGTCAGGAAATCAATGTCGCGCGACACCAGCACTTTCGCCAGCGCCAAGTGTCCGGCATTCTGCTGCCGCTGCTCGCCGCAGAGTTGCAAGAGATACCCGTAGAAAGCCCCGACAACTTTCTTGCGGTGGGTGAAGCCTTTCACCGCACGCGCAAAGGTGCAGATGGTGTCCGCCACAAGATCGGAGTTGTACAGATAGAAGTCGATCACCGCCTGCTCCTTGGCCGGATCTCTGAGCGAACCGATTTCAGCGTGCTCCCGTTGTGCGCGGGGCGGGATGACAGCGGTGTCGAACGAGACCGCAGGGTCTTGCCACGCTTCGCGCAAGGCGGCGTCCTTCCGATACTTCGCGCGCAGCCAGTCGCGGAAACGACGGGTATTCACCGGCGAGAAATCCACCCAATGTCTTTCGTTGCCGCCCCACATCATCCACTCTTCGGTCGTACCCGATGCGAGATGATACCCGATCACGCGGTCGGCATACGGTGAGGCTTCGACATGTTTGATCAGACGGCGCAGACCCTCGATGGTGTCGCGCCGCCACTGTTCAGAGGCCCAGCTTGGCGCGAACTTGCCGCCCGAATGGATGAACGGCACGTAGCGCCCGTCGCCGGGGTCCATCAGCACGATGTCGTCAGGATGTCGTTCGCTCCACCACCGCGGCGCGTGCAGGTAGAGGCGCGGAAAGAAATAGGCATCGGGGTTTTCGGCCAGCAACATCATGGCGCGCTCATCAAGTTGCGAGAAGTCATAAGTGTCGGGCGCAGTCCACGCGGTACGCGCAAGCCCGTAGCCGGATTCAGTCGGCGTGGCCGAGAAGGTGTAGAGCGTGATGCCCGCGCGGGTGAAATCGCGGAACACAGCCGAGGACGGATGATAAGTCGCCCACGCCATACCGTTGTGCGGTTTACCGTTGATGAAGAGCGTGGGCACACCGTTGTGCGGCTTAACCCGCGCGTTACAGCGTCCCGGTCGACGCGGCACCACTGTTACGGCGGCGACCGCATCATCAGCCGCGCTCCCATCCAAACAAATCCGGGCATCGCCCAGATGCAGCGCCACGGCCTGCTCACCGCCCATCGCGTATAGCGGCGTGCTGACCGTCGTCGCCACCCGCACCGCTTCGCCGACACCGACCTGCTTGAGCGCACGCGGCAACGTAAGCGGCGCGCGGCCCACCTCTTGATTGCCGCGACGGAAGACCAGGCACGCCTCTTCTTCGGACACCGGTCGATCAAGCGTAAAGGCAAACGCCACATCGAACGGCTCTCCAGCCTTGATCTTTGTCGGCACCTGAAAATCGGACACGCGGGCAGTCGGACGATTGGCGCTGACCGTTTCAATCGCCGCGACCCGCAGCGCGTAGGTCTGCCCCGTCTTGACATTAAAGGCAATCAGCGCCAGCGAGGTGATTGGAAGATCAAACACCCCGTCAGCGTCTTTCGACCACGGCGCGACCCGCCATTCGGGCCACGGGAACTCGACCCATTGCCACTCGCCCGCCGCCGCGAGAGGCACCCGCTGCGCGGTCCATTCGGAGTTGCGGGCGTCGCGCGCTTTCATGGCCAGCTCGAAGGCCGCCCCTTCGTTCTTGACGTACACGCGCAGCGCATCGAAACGCCGAGCGATTCTGCACGTCAGGAAAATATCATTGAACGCCGTCCCGGGGTTCGGCACGAACCGCCAGCGCAAGGCTGTAGGCGTGTCCGTCTGCGTCAACTCGCTGACAGCGAACTCCCGAGTCAGCCGCGCCGCGTCACGCGCAGTCGACCAGACATTTGTCGACCCACCATCAAAAAGCAGCTCGGACTCCAACGCTATCGCCGCACCTGCCGTCGCAACCGCCAGCACCACGACCGCGCACCGCACGATGACGCGCATTGCTCCCTTACTTTTTTTCATGTCCGCCCCCTACTGCTCACTACCGTAAAACGCAGCCTTTTGAAAATCACCGCGCAGATCCGAATTGTCCGAGCTCTTGACTCCCTACACGACTTCTGTCCGCAAGGCCGGATCGAGGAGATCGCGCAGTTCGTCCGCCACATGGTTAAAAGCGAGTACCAGCGCGAAGATCGCCAGCGTGACAAAGGTCATCTCCCACCACACGCCCTGCCAGAGCCGCAGACGCGCGTTGTTGATCATGATGCCCCACGACGGCTCTCCCTGCACGCCGATACCCAGAAAACTGATAAAGACCTCTGTCGCCACCGATGCAGGGAACCGCACCGAGAATGCGATCAGGATGATGTGCGCCACATTCGGCAGGATGTGGCGGAACATGATGCGCGCATGACCGTACCCCAACACTTCGGCGGCCTGCACGTAAGCGCGGTGGCGGTGCTTGATGACCTCGCCGCGCACATTGCGGCAGACACTCACCCAGGTGGTCAGGCCGATCCCGAGATAGACGCCGGCCAACCCCTGCCCCACCACCATCGCAATCGCGAGAATAAAGAGCAAGCCCGGCATCGAAGCGACCGTTGCACACAACCAGACCACGATGCTGTCCACGCGCCCGCCAAAGTAGCCGCCCAAGCAGCCCAGCAACACGCCCAAGGGAATCGCGATCAACGAAGTGATGATGCCGACGTGAAACGCGATGCGCGTCCCCTGCACCAGACGTTGCAGCACGTCGCGCCCGAGATTGTCGCTGCCCAGCAGATAGAGCGGCTCGCCCGCCGGACGGGAACGGACCGCCGCGAGCCGCACAAAGGCCGGCGGCACATAGCGCGACTGCTCGCGCACGGTGTTGTAGGTCGGCGTGCGGTCGTTCAGGCGCGCCGCCCGGTAGACCACCTCGCCGTACAGCGCGGCTGCGGCATACACCAAGATCACGATCAGACACAAGCGCGTATCCCACCGCTTCCATAGGCGGCGCATGATGCTGGGTCTATTTTTCGCGTTTGTCGTCATCCCAACCTCACACGCGGATCCAGCCATGCGTAGCAGACGTCCGTCGCCATATTCACGATCTGGTAGAGCAACGCCCCGAGGATCACGACCGCGCGCACCACCGCCATGTCAGACGAGTGAATCGCGTTCAGGCTCACACTGCCCAACCCCGGAATGCCGAAAAAGCTTTCGAGCATCAAACTGCCGGTAAACAGAAACGGCACCGACAGGCTGACGTACGTCACGATCGGAATCAGGCTGTTGCGCAACACATGGCGAAACATAATCCGATGGCCGCTCAAGCCCTTGGCCTGCGCCGTGCGCACATACGGCTTAAAGATCTCGTCAAGAATCGCCGCCCGGTAAAAGCGCACATCGCGGCCCAGCCCGCTGACGATGCCGATCAAAACGGGTAGCACCAGATACGCCGCCGACTCGAAGCCCCAGATCGGAAAGAGCCGCATCTTGAAGGCCAGCAGAAATTGGCCGGCCAACACCCAGACCACATAGTTGACGCTCATCAACACTGTCGAGAGGATCAACACCGCGCGGTCCGTCACGCTGCCGCGCCACGCCGCGCAGAGCAGCGCCAGCATCACGGCGATGACCGTGCCGCCGATCAGGATCGGGATCGTCAAGGCCAGCGAAGGTCCCACGCCCTCGCGTAGCACCTGCGCCACCGGCAGGCGGTACTCGATCGACTGCCCGAGGTCGCCGCGCGCCAGAGAGGTCAGATAGTGGACGAACTGGGAATCGAACAGACCGCGATTCCCCTTTTCAAGGCGCACACGCGATGCGGTCACGCCCTCGACGTCAAGTGTCACCGCCGTCCATCCCTCGCGCACGGCGAACGTCATCGGCGCGGGGCCATCGACCAACGCTTCGTCGGTGGTGCCGGTCGCGCTCTCGCGCAGACCGATCAGCACGCGACCGGCGTTCACCCGGTAGAGTCCCGCCGGCAGCGCGTAGGTCAGCGGCAACCGCAAGAGGCCGGATTCAGGGTGGCGCGTGAGTGTCTCACGCGGCGTATCGCCCAGCGCCCGGATCCGCGACCATCGGCCCATCAGCAGCGGGCGGTCATAGCCGTGGTGCGCGTCAAACGCGGCCAGCGACTCGGATGACGCATTCTTGCCGAGCACCACTTCCGCCGGCGAACCGCCCACGACATGAAAAAGCACAAAGGTCAGGACCAGGACGCCGAACGTGGTCGGGATCATCTCCAGCAATCGTTTGACAATATATCGCTTCAACGACGATTCCGTTTCCGCGCGGCCTTTTGCGCTTTCTTTGTGGACTGAACCTGCTCAGCTACCAATGTGCGCACAGAAGGGTGGGTCATGCGGCGGTTGCATTCAAGCAGAGCCGGGTACAGGTGCGGATCGGCACTGCCGCTGTTCCGCTGAACCGTGCGCATGATCGTCACTTCCAGACGTCCGTCATCACGCATTCCGGTCTGTACCGCATAGTCCAGCGTGCCGAGCCCGTTGGGCAGTGCCCAGTGCATCGATGCCGGCACGACCGGCAACTGCGTGAACCCCTCCGGCAGCACAATCCGGCAGAGCAATTCCGTGGTGCCGTTCATCCCGATGAAGAGCGGCTGATCGCGGGTGTCGGCGCGTAGCGGGAAGAGTACGCCCGCCACTTCCGGAATCAACAGCGTCAACACGCCCTTCTCAACCGCTGCGTAGTCACGCGCCGTCGCCGTAAAGGTCAAGTAGCCGGGATAGGCCGCCGTCTCAACGATCAGGTCGGACGCCGGTTCCGCCGATTTGGCCAGCGCGCCAACAAGCTCCAGGTGATGACGCCGGAAATCTTCGGGCAGCATCTCGCGGTAACGCTTGCGGAACGGCCCCGCCTGCGTGCCGTAAAACCAGTTCGTGACCGTGATCCGCGCACAGCCTTGCGCGTCCAGCTCAATCGTCCACGCATCGCGGCGGCGATTTTTCAGGTCGGGTTCGAGGTCAATCGTCTGCATGCGTCCTTTGAGCGTCAAGGCCGGCGCACCGTCCAGTCCCGACGCGCCCAGCTCGTCGTACTGGTCGCCCTCGTTGAGAATGAAACGTTGTCCTTCGCAAGTCACGGCCACCACAAGATGGTGATAGTAGCCGCGTTGCGGCACGTCGCGCGACGGTGCCGCATACGGCGCATGGCGCGTCGTGTCCTGACTGGCCAGCAGGAACTCGGGATCGAATCCGGCGGCATCCAGCATAGCGGCCAGCAACAGCGCACGGTCGGCGGGATGGCCGTACTGATCGGCCAGCGTGCGATCGGGCGCGGAGAGCGCTTCCAGCGGCAGATCGAGAAACGAGGGACCCGCCGGACGGATGGTGCGCAGCACGTCATCGCGAATCGCCAGCAGGCGGGCGCGTGGTTCGCGGATTCCTTTGACAAGCGCCTTGGCATGTTGGCGCGCGGCGCGGTCTTCCTCGCCCGCGCGATCCAGCGCACGCCGCAGCCGACGCGCGTACTCTTGCCAATCACCGAACGAGACGTACACTGAGGGCTTAAAAAAGTGCCAGGGCGGCAACAGCTCTTCCGCACGCATCGCGGACTGCGCCGGTGCTTGCCAGGAGAGGACGATATGTGTCTCGTTGGTTTCCGCCTGGAACGCCAGCGTCTCCGTATGAAAAGTCTGCATGGCGGGCCGCAGCGTTTTCGGGAAGCGCAGGCGGTACGTCTCGCTCTGCACCGGCTCGACGCCGCCGAAGGCATGCGTGTGGCTGTAGAAACAGGCGTTGGTCTGGGTAAAGCGCGTGGTCACGGTGATCACGCTGCCGGTCTCAACGCCCGGCAGATTCACGACCAGCGTTTTGCCTGCGGGGTAGCGCGGTGCCGACCCGACCCACGCCGCGTCCATGACATTGATTTCGTGCGGGCTGACGCTGTGTACACTGCCGTTCAGGTTCGAGACGGTCGCATCGACCACCTCCACCGTCTGCCAAACCGGGTTGAAAGCGATCTTCAGTTCGGCCCCCTTTTTCTTACCGGCGTAGGTCAGGATTCTTTTCGACCATGTGCGCGTGGTGGTCCAGGCGTGGGGCGTCTCGATCACCGTGTCCGTCAGGTCGCTCAGAATCTCCATATCCGGCACCGTTGACGAAAACGCCGTGAAGAGCGGCCGTGCGCGGCTGGCGGCTTCGATCTCCTGCAAGACCTCTTTCAGTTCCAGATAGGCGGCCGGCGAGAACTCGGGGGTTTTCAGCAGATAGCGCAACGTGCCGGTGAGAGTGCCGTCGCTGACTGTCTGCGACAACTCAAAGGCCACGCCGGCGCGGTCGATGCGCATCGGTTGCGGCAGGGCATGTACCGCGCCCAAGCCGTCAGCAATGTTCAGGGTCATGTGCTCTTCGACACCGCAGGTGATCCCGGTTTCCAGCGGATAGCGCCGCTCTTTCAGGCCGGTCTGTCCGATCACGAAGTTGGCGTAACCCAGCGCCGTGCCCAGCCATGGCACCGTGATGAGATCCAGTCCACTGCCGCGCACTGGGAAATCGGGCACACGGCTGATCAAAGTGACGGTCAGCGGCTGCTCGGTGTCCTGAAGGTCTTCAGGGCTGATGACGCACGAGAGGACTTCGGCACCGGCCAAGCGGCTTTTGAGCACACCCTCAAAAAACTTGCGGCGCTGATCCGGTTTCTGCCGCACGAAAAGGCTGCGGTAGGCATTGTCGTTGATGCCTTCCAGCACCAGGCGCGAAGTCAGCAGTAGCGATCCCGAAGCGTCCAGCGTACCGTCGGTCTCAATGCGCGCCAGATTGTTTTCAGCCGGATAAACGTCCGACACGAGCAGGGTTTCACCTTCGGGTCGAGCCACCAGATAGCTGCGGTTGCACAGATAGGCGGGGAAAAGATCGCGCGTGTTTTCATCGGTCGGGTCCATCAACAGGTAGCCGCCGCCCGGTCGGTCAACCGCCGTGACGGCGTGATTGAAATAGGGGATCGGCACATCCGGGTCCATCCGCGCGCCGGCATGGATAAGCACCGGATAGGCCGGGATGCCAGCCATGCGCAACAGCGCGACCAGCAGCGCGGCCTTGTCGCGGCAGACACCATAGCGGTTGTTGAAGGTCACGGACACCTCGTGCGGCTCATAGCCGGGCGCGGTCTCTTCGGTGGTAAGCCCCATGTAGCGGATCTGCTGCGAAACGAATTTGAAGATGCGGCGGATTTTCTCGTCGCGCGTCGTAGCGCCCGCGATCAGGCGGTCGACAGTCTCCTGCATCTCAGGTGTGGTTTTAGCCAGTGCCGGTTCGCAGAGCTTCCAGTACCAGCGCGAGACCGTGCGCCAGTCGTCGATAGAGCTGAGGATCAGGCGTTGCACCTGCGTGTACAGCGGCGGCATGTCGGGCTCCGGGAACATCTGCGGCACGTTGCGCACAGTCCAGGTGTGCAGCGTGCGGCCGTCCGGCTGGCGGCTCTCGGCATAGGCCACCGTGTTCGAGACCGGAGCGCGCAGCACGCGGCTGCGGATCGGGAGTTCCGGCGGCATGGAGACGGCGTACAGCAGATTGATGATCGGCGAGTCGTATTCGAAGACCGTATAGTCGGCCCATGTGTCGGGCATGCGCGTCTTGGAGGTGATGCGGCAGGTCACCAAGTGGCAGAGGTCGCCGATCTCGACCCCCGGCATGGAAAAACTCAGGATCTTGTTGTTCGGGTCGTAAATGTTGGAGCCCATCTGACCGGGCTCGGTCATCACGCGCGAATAGGCTTCCGGGTCGATCGCGACTACGCGTCCATCCGGCTTGATGATTTCAGCCCGGTAGACAAACGTCGTGCCGTAGTGGAGGTTGAACATCATCTGGTGCGAAGAGGCGTCGCGCCGCCCCTTCTCGGTCAGCACCTTCGCATACTCGTCATCCCACACCACCGACGTCCCGTCCTTTGCGACAATCTCGAGGACGTGGTCATCGACCAGCACCTGATCGGCATCGGGGAAGCGCTCGGCGGTGACCGTGCGCGCGTCAGCCGCGACCTTGTCGCGTTCCAAGAGAAAACCGTCCGGCGGCGTTGCCGCGCCGTACACACCCCAGGCCATCCCCAGAAATCCTGCGGCCACCGCCAGACCCCGGTGCCCCATCCTCATCG
>Ga0209407_1000970_pt1 | contig 32266 bp, 27 predicted proteins | sample AD_JPNHG3_MetaG_FD_184410 | JGI IMG/M metagenome (GOLD analysis project Ga0209407, IMG submission 184410) | Active sludge microbial communities of municipal wastewater-treating anaerobic digesters from Japan - AD_JPNHG3_MetaG (SPAdes) (version 2) | ecosystem: Engineered > Bioreactor > Anaerobic...
GGAGCCGGAACTCCTCACTGTAGCGTTTCGGTCGTGTACTCTTGTCTGCCATAGATGGTTCCTTTCGTGTCTATGGCAGCCCAGTCTATCAAGCTCGCCCCGCGCCCACCATCCGTAGGGCAGGTCATGTGGATTGAAACGGCGTCGATCGCCGCATTGAACTCCGCGACCCGGGTCACCCCCTCACGGGGGGGTGTGGATTGAAACGTCTTCGTCCGCATCCTCGGCTGGCTCATCGCCATGTCACCCCCTCACGGGGGGGTGTGGATTGAAACGTTACGCCGTCTCAAGTTGCAGCGGGCGATCTGGTCACCCCCTCACGGGGGGGTGTGGATTGAAACTATCGCGCCAATTCGGAGCCCGAGGACACCGCATGTCACCCCCTCACGGGGGGGTGTGGATTGAAACTTGGTAACGCTGATTCGGTCGATGTTGCCGGCCGCGTCACCCCCTCACGGGGGGGTGTGGATTGAAACTCGGCCGATGCCGTCTGGGACGCTTACCTGGCCGGTCACCCCCTCACGGGGGGGTGTGGATTGAAACTTCAGAAGCTCCGCCTGGTCGGCGGACGACAGTGGTCACCCCCTCACGGGGGGGTGTGGATTGAAACTTCGCTCGTGTGGACAATCCCACTGGCGACTGCGTCACCCCCTCACGGGGGGGTGTGGATTGAAACAACTCCGTAGCCTCTATTGCGACCAGCACACCCACGTCACCCCCTCACGGGGGGGTGTGGATTGAAACGGAAGCAAAGTATTCTCCCTCCCCCCTCTCTAACGTCACCCCCTCACGGGGGGGTGTGGATTGAAACAGTGTATGGGGGAGATGGCGCGGTTGTCGACGGGTCACCCCCTCACGGGGGGGTGTGGATTGAAACCGTGGCACCCTGTGTGAAACAAGTTTTTGGCGCAGTCACCCCCTCACGGGGGGGTGTGGATTGAAACTTAATCTTGCGATAAGGATTTTGTGGTGGCGGATGTCACCCCCTCACGGGGGGGTGTGGATTGAAACTGGGGACGTAGGCTCCCGACTACCTGACGGATGGAGTCACCCCCTCACGGGGGGGTGTGGATTGAAACTTAATCTTGCGATAAGGATTTTGTGGTGGCGGATGTCACCCCCTCACGGGGGGGTGTGGATTGAAACATGTGTACAAGCACGATGTATGTCAAGGGTCGGGGGTCACCCCCTCACGGGGGGGTGTGGATTGAAACAGGTATGAGCGATTGGTCAATCATCTTGAAGCTAGTCACCCCCTCACGGGGGGGTGTGGATTGAAACCGATAAAAAAACGCCAGGAATTTGTACAGATGCCGTCACCCCCTCACGGGGGGGTGTGGATTGAAACTTACTGCCTCTGGGTTACCGATCGGCCCGCACAGGTCACCCCCTCACGGGGGGGTGTGGATTGAAACCAGTGCCCGGCGTCCTCGTTAAAAAAATGCATCCGTCACCCCCTCACGGGGGGGTGTGGATTGAAACATAGCAGTGCTCGCAAAGGCAGAGATAGTCGCCGCGTCACCCCCTCACGGGGGGGTGTGGATTGAAACAGTATACTCTATGTATGAACGACTGGCTAATCATGTCACCCCCTCACGGGGGGGTGTGGATTGAAACAAAATACAACGCAGTGTCCTCGGGCTCCGAATTGTCACCCCCTCACGGGGGGGTGTGGATTGAAACGCACCACTGACATTTACGCCGGCGACGGGCTGTGCGTCACCCCCTCACGGGGGGGTGTGGATTGAAACCTCCGCTGGTGACGTGGCCTCCAACGGTAGATCGGTCACCCCCTCACGGGGGGGTGTGGATTGAAACAATACGACAGAACACACGCGAATTGGTGGGGACATGTCACCCCCTCACGGGGGGGTGTGGATTGAAACCCGTTGGGGCTGCCCATGACGAACACGAAATCCCCGTCACCCCCTCACGGGGGGGTGTGGATTGAAACCTCGGAAATCCAGGTAGATAGATTTGGGTACTGTGTCACCCCCTCACGGGGGGGTGTGGATTGAAACGGCAGAGGGCCTTGGCTGGCGTAGATCGGCCAGGTCACCCCCTCACGGGGGGGTGTGGATTGAAACATCCCCTGGGCGGCTGTCCGGCCGTCGTGAATCGGTCACCCCCTCACGGGGGGGTGTGGATTGAAACGTTCCACTCCTGCCGCATGTGATGGTAATCACTCGTCACCCCCTCACGGGGGGGTGTGGATTGAAACACCATATCGCCGCATTCTTTGCATGTGTGCATGTGTCACCCCCTCACGGGGGGGTGTGGATTGAAACATAGCAGTGCTCGCATAGGCACAGATAGTCGCCGGTCACCCCCTCACGGGGGGGTGTGGATTGAAACATCGTACGCACGGTCGATGGTGTCGTCGGTAAGCGTCACCCCCTCACGGGGGGGTGTGGATTGAAACGGAAGCAAAGTAACCCCCCCCTCCCCTCTAACACGTCACCCCCTCACGGGGGGGTGTGGATTGAAACGGCCAGAGATTGCTTTGTCTTTACCAGTCTTTTGTCACCCCCTCACGGGGGGGTGTGGATTGAAACTCTTGCGGATATTCCAATTCTCGACGGCCAGGCGTCACCCCCTCACGGGGGGGTGTGGATTGAAACAACTATGATCGCATGGTCGTACCAGGGGCGCCGAGTCACCCCCTCACGGGGGGGTGTGGATTGAAACGAGCGTCTCATCGCGCTTGGCGATCGCCGCCTGAAGTCACCCCCTCACGGGGGGGTGTGGATTGAAACGCTCCGACAACCGCCGGCCGGCAGACGGATCGCGTCACCCCCTCACGGGGGGGTGTGGATTGAAACGATGGCCTGGCCGGCCAGCGGGATCTGATGTTGGTCACCCCCTCACGGGGGGGTGTGGATTGAAACGTCGGAGTCCAGGTCAGCGCGGCAGTGCATATGGTCACCCCCTCACGGGGGGGTGTGGATTGAAACTTCCGCCTTGCTCCGGCTGTCCGGATCAGGCGCGTCACCCCCTCACGGGGGGGTGTGGATTGAAACAATCCCATAATACAGCGTGGTATCCTCGGGATCCGTCACCCCCTCACGGGGGGGTGTGGATTGAAACACACATTCATATCGGCAACCACTACCTACGGTTTTGGTCACCCCCTCACGGGGGGGTGTGGATTGAAACCGATAAAAAAACGCTAAGAATTTGTACAAATGCGTCACCCCCTCACGGGGGGGTGTGGATTGAAACCAGTGCCCGGCGGTTTCGTTGAAAAAATACATCCCGTCACCCCCTCACGGGGGGGTGTGGATTGAAACTCCATGCGCTCCGCCAGGTCCGCTGGCAGACTGATGTCACCCCCTCACGGGGGGGTGTGGATTGAAACACGCATTCATACCGGCAACCGCCGCCTGTGGTTTGTCACCCCCTCACGGGGGGGTGTGGATTGAAACACCCGAAGTACGGAAGCACTGCGAGATTCCCGCTGTCACCCCCTCACGGGGGGGTGTGGATTGAAACTCATTGAAGATTTGCATCCCGTCCGCGGTCAAGGTCACCCCCTCACGGGGGGGTGTGGATTGAAACTACGGAATGTCCGGGATTAGTTGCGATGATTAGGTCACCCCCTCACGGGGGGGTGTGGATTGAAACGTGTACTTGTCGGGCGTGATGCTACGCGGTCGGGCGTCACCCCCTCACGGGGGGGTGTGGATTGAAACGCTCAGCGCGTTCGGGAATTTCAGGAGCACGCGGGTCACCCCCTCACGGGGGGGTGTGGATTGAAACAAGTTCGTCCACGGAGAGGTTTCGCACGTACTGCGTCACCCCCTCACGGGGGGGTGTGGATTGAAACCCGAACGCCAAGCGCGCCAAAGCGTTTGGTCTGGTCACCCCCTCACGGGGGGGTGTGGATTGAAACGACGCGGCGCTGAATCGTACCATCGTCAGTGTACGTCACCCCCTCACGGGGGGGTGTGGATTGAAACGGCAATCGACACTACCGACGCAATCAAGGCGGCAGTCACCCCCTCACGGGGGGGTGTGGATTGAAACGATGTCTTCTTGCCGTCCGTGGCTGTGGCTGTGGTCACCCCCTCACGGGGGGGTGTGGATTGAAACCACAAAGATTGGCCCCTCGAAGATCGGCTTCCTCAGTCACCCCCTCACGGGGGGGTGTGGATTGAAACAAGTCTTACAAATGTAAGACTTCCCCCCGATGCCTGTCACCCCCTCACGGGGGGGTGTGGATTGAAACGTGGGGGGATTATGCCGCGGGGTAAAGGGAGGCCGGGTCACCCCCTCACGGGGGGGTGTGGATTGAAACGTTCTGTCCGATACAGCCGCTTTTTGTCACAACGGTCACCCCCTCACGGGGGGGTGTGGATTGAAACTTGAGAATCCTCCCTTGACTTGGAAAAATTTTTGGTCACCCCCTCACGGGGGGGTGTGGATTGAAACTTTGCATTGTGTGGTTTCGGCAATCGATACGGCGTCACCCCCTCACGGGGGGGTGTGGATTGAAACTCCAGTGCACGCCACTCGTCGATGGACAGCGCACCGGTCACCCCCTCACGGGGGGGTGTGGATTGAAACGACGCGGCGCTGAATCGTACCATCGTCAGTGTACGTCACCCCCTCACGGGGGGGTGTGGATTGAAACGATGTCTTCTTGCCGTCCGTGGCTGTGGCTGTGGTCACCCCCTCACGGGGGGGTGTGGATTGAAACAAGAATGTCACGCTCATCAGTAAGAAAGCGTGCGCGTCACCCCCTCACGGGGGGGTGTGGATTGAAACGTCTCGATGGGCAAGAACGCGGATGCCGCGCGAATGTCACCCCCTCACGGGGGGGTGTGGATTGAAACGCGTCTGCCGCCATCCGGCAATCGCTCGTAGAGGTCACCCCCTCACGGGGGGGTGTGGATTGAAACTCAAGGAAACTCAAGTCGTCAGGACGGCCACTATGTCACCCCCTCACGGGGGGGTGTGGATTGAAACTCCAGTGCACGCCACTCGTCGATGGACAGCGCACCGGTCACCCCCTCACGGGGGGGTGTGGATTGAAACCCGAACGCCAAGCGCGCCAAAGCGTTTGGTCTGGTCACCCCCTCACGGGGGGGTGTGGATTGAAACGACGCGGCGCTGAATCGTACCATCGTCAGTGTACGTCACCCCCTCACGGGGGGGTGTGGATTGAAACGGCAATCGACACTACCGACGCAATCAAGGCGGCAGTCACCCCCTCACGGGGGGGTGTGGATTGAAACCACAAAGATTGGCCCCTCGAAGATCGGCTTCCTCAGTCACCCCCTCACGGGGGGGTGTGGATTGAAACACGGACACCACCGCCACAATCGAAACTGTCTGCGTCACCCCCTCACGGGGGGTGACACAGCGGATCGTTCGCACCCAGGAATGGGTTACATTCCCACTCACCCAGCGTAGAGGCCGGTGACGCCGCTTTGCATGTCCTCGAAGGGGACGTCGGCGTACATGTTGGCCGTTGTCGCCGGGCTGCTGTGGCCGAGTTGCTTTTGGACCTGACGGAGGTTGCCGGTCCGCCGGAGCAGGGCCACTGCGATGGTGTGCCGGGCGGAATGGATCGAAAGCTCCTCCGGCAGTCCGGCCCGCTTGATCGCGGCCTTCCAGATTCGCTGCAATCCCTGGGCCGTCAGCGGTCCCCGGCAACCGACGAACAGCGAGCCCTTGGTCGCCGCCAGTCCCTTCCTCCACGCCTTGTCAGTGTCGCTTACGCGGGCCGATCTCCACGTGAGGAAGGCCCGGAGATGGTCGATCAGGTCCTTGCCTATGGCCAGGGTCTCCCGGACGGGCTTTCGCCGTTTGAGGCGGCTCACGGACATGCAGCCGCGCTTGAGGTCCACGTCCTCGACGTTCAGGGCCGCGATCTCGCTGACCCGCAGGCCCGTGGACAGGGCCAGGTCCACGACCATCCACGCCAGGGGACCATTGACGCGTCCCGCGCGAAGATCGACGATGGCCCGCGCCTCGGCCACAGTCCGCAACTGCTTGACTTCCTCGACGCTCATGTACTTGGTTCGGTCTATCGCCGCCATGATGATACCCTCCACGTTCTGTACAGATTTCGTGTGCTTCTCGATACCCTACATGCGTCCCTTGAAGGTGATCTCGCCTGCTTCTGTACGCATTAAAGGAATAATCTGTCCAAAATCCATCGGACGAAAGGAGGGCGGACCGATATCGTGGGTAAGGTCTGCGGTGCTACTTGGCGGTTCACTGTGGCAGGTGATTGCGATTTCTACAGGTTCCATGATACACCCCTTTTAGAGAAGGTGGCCGGGGGTTAATGACGCCCTGTAGGAGCGCAGTCGTCCTTACGGATAGACATGCCCCGGCCATGACGTTGGAGTTCTGATGAAGATGTGATCCTACAGGTTTCATATCCATAGTATCGTCACTTCTCGTGACAGGTTCAAGCAAAATCTGGCCCGCCGGCCTTGATTTTGTGGCCGCGAAAGTCTACAATAACAGGGATGGAAGCCGAAAGCGCCGGAAGCGGATTCCGCCCCAGATCGTGAGATGGCCCGTCTATTCGGAAGGGAGAATGATGATGCGTTCTGCGAGAATGTTCCTGGTCGGCTTGCTGTTGGGTATTGGCGCTACCCTGGCCGTCACCCAAGGCACGATTGCCTTCACACGAACGGAAGACGGATTCCGGATTACCTGCAAGACGCCGTTCCTCGAAGAGCATCGAGAGATGCCCGCGCGGGTCGCCGGCTTCGTGGCACGAACCTGGGAAAAATGCCAGTAGACAAACGGACTGTCAGCCCCGGCATTGGTCCTGGTCCCTTGCCTGTTGATGATTCTCCTGGCCTTCCTTGTACCCCTTGCCGTCCTTTGCGTGTGTGCCTATCATCGAGCAGGGCCACAATGCAGACGATACCAAGAGAATGCTCATGCTCAGGCCGGCGGATATCTCGAAGTGGGGTACGAGACTCAGGATAGGGACCTGCTCCTGGAAGTACGACTCCTGGAAGGGGTTAGTCTACGACGAAGCGAAGGATTACGGCGCATATGACTACCTGGAGGACTATTCCAGGTACTTCAACACTGTCGAGATCGATCAATGGTTCTGGAGCTTGTTCCCCACCGGCGTCAAGCTGCCCAGCCACGAGACCGTCCAGCGATACGCCGACAGTGTCCCGGACGACTTCCGATTCAGCATCAAGGCCCCCAATTCGATCACGTTGACGCATCACTATGCCAAGCAGCCAGCGGCAGCCAAAGACATCGCCAACAAGCCGAACCCACATTTTCTGAGCGTGGATTTGCTAAACCGCTTCCTTGAGACTCTCGCCCCCATGCAGGCGAAGCTCGGGCCGATCATGCTTGAGTTCGAGTACCTCAACAAGCAGAAGATGCCATCGCGACAGGCGTTCATGGACAGACTGGGCAGTTTCCTCGACAGCGCCCCCGTGGGCTTCCTATACGCCGTCGAGACTCGCAATCCCAACTACCTTCACGAGGACTTCGTGGCTTTCCTGCAAAGTCGTGGTGTCGCCCTGGTGCTCCTGGAAGGCTACTACATGCCTCATGTGTGGGAAGTGGCGGAAAGGCTGGACGTCCGAACCGCTCCGTTCTCGATTATCCGGCTGCATGGTCCCGACCGGGCCGGAATTGAGAAACAGACGGGCGGCATGTGGAGCGTAATCGCCGCTCCGAAGGACGAAGGGTTACAGGCCATCGCCAACATGGTCAAAGAGAGCCTGAACGCGGACCTGGACACCTACGTCAACGTGAACAACCACTACGAGGGCTGCGCCCCGTTGACCATTCAGAGGCTTCTGGGCTTCCTCGCACATCCCGGCGGCGAGTGACTGACTCGCGTCCCCAAGCCTTACGGCTGTGATTGCAGCCGCTGCTCGATGTGCTCGATCCTCTCGGTCAACTCGTCAAGCTCCTTGAACTTGGTGTGCTGGTCGAGGATGTCGCGGGCGGCCAGCCGCTTCAAGCGACCGTCCTTGGCATCCAGGAGGCCCACCAGCGTCTCTACGGCCTTGGTAACGCTTTGCGAGAGCAGGGCGAACCCTTGGGCGGCCAGTTCGTTCCTCTGCCGGTCGAGTTCGGCCCGGAAGGCAGGGTCCTTCAACCACATGTAGAGCGTGTCGCGGCTGACCTTGCCCTTCTTGCAGGCGGCGGTATACGTCGGGCTGGCCAGCAGCACCGGCAGGAACCTCGTCTGCCGGGCCGTCAGTTTGGATTTGTCGTCATTTTGTCGGTTTTCGTCTGATTCCGTCGTCATGGTTGTTCAGTTTCTCCTCGGTCAGTCTGCAAATGGCCATCGATAGGCATACCTGGGTAGTGTCGCGTCCCCTCGGCATCTCGGAGGATCTGGCGGAACTCGCCCATCGTTATCTGGAAGGGTGGGCCTGAGAGCCAGTCAATGGTGATGATCTCCTCGTCTTCGCCGAGTATCTGCTGTTCAACGCGTTCGATTCTTCGTTCGAGGTTGCTCATGGTTGGTTTCTCCTTGCTCTGATGTCTACCCTTCCGAGAGGGTCGTGTTGTAAGGGAGTGCGTCGGACTTCGGGCCGTTCGTGGTTCCTGCGCGCACGAACGGCCCTTGGTGGGGATCTCGTACAGCATCTTCGAGCGGTCTGGCCCGCCGTGCGGACGTCGGGCAGGCGAATGTGGCCCTTGTCGGCCACCCGGACAAGCTCGTACTCGAAGGGGTCAGTCGGCCACATCGCGGGGACCCTCTGCAATCAGCAGGATGTACTCCTTGATCGCCGGACGAAGAGTCGGCCAAGCCTCGATCAACTTGGTCAAGTCGGGATGTTGCCGCATGAGCAACGCCAAGTCTGAATGGGCGTCACCCGGAATCTCGTGCACCATATTCGCACCTGTTTGGTGTTCCGAAGTGGTATTCATCTGTTCTGGAAGTGTTTGACTCTGTTCGCCAGAAACGTGTTTATCTGGCTTTGCGCAAGGATTTGTGGTAGAATTGTTGTTAGGTTGTATTGTTGATGTAGACGGTCGGGTTTGGTTCGAATCCCCCCGCCTCCATTTCGTGCGGAGCGGCCCGGGCAGAGGGCGATCTGGCCGGCTCTGTGCTTTCCAGGGGAAGTGCATGACGGACGGAGAAAGATCGGGGCGGGCATCGATTCGCCGGCTGCGGGACATCGTCAGGCCCGGCGCCGACAAGACGCTCAACCCCGCCAGTCTGGCACAGTTCGGAGGCATCCCGTCCGGCGTGCCGGTGCTGGTGATTCTGGCGGCCGGCAAGGGGACGCGTTTCGGCCAGGCCCCCAAGTGCATTCAGCCTGTCCACGGGACACCGCTGGCGCGTCACTCGATCGATGCGTTTCGCCGGCTTCACCGGTCTCCGGTAATCTGCGTGGTCGGCTATCGGCACGAGGAGGTCTGTGCCGCACTGGGCAGTGACAATACATACACCCTTTCAGACGATCCGGCCGGCGGGACCGCCCTGGCCGCCTTTGAGGCACTGATGACGCCCGGCCTCCTCGAGGCCAACCCCCCCATCATCATCACCATGGGCGACCGCATCGTCCCGTCTTCGGTGTTTCGCCGCCTCTGGGAAACCCACCACGCGGGAAAACGAGAGGCGGACCTGACGTTTCTGACCGCGCAATACGAGCCGCCCAAGAATCAGGGCAAAGGCCGCGTGCTGAGGGACGAATTCGGGCGGGTGATCCGGATCATCGAGGAGAGGGACATCGCCGCCGAGCCGGACGAGGTCCGGCGCCGGGCCCTGCTGGAACTGACCGAAGGCAACTGCCCGCTCTACGTCGCCCGCGCGGCCACCCTGCTGCGATACCTCCAGGACCTGACCAACGCCAACGCTCAGGGCCAGTACTATCTGACCGACATGATCGAGGCGATCAGCCGGGAACGCGGAGAGATCCGCACGATCACGACCACGGTGACCGATCCCGAATACGATCTGCTGTGCTCGGATGTGACACGGCCGGAGGACCTGGCGCTTCTGGAAGCGATTGTGGCATCGAGCGGCCGCCTGCCGTTTCCCGGGGAACAAGAGGTTGAGGAGGTGGCCGGTGCCATCCGTGCGGACCGCCCTGCCGAGCAGACCCAATCGATCGCCCGGCAACTGGAGGAGCTGCTGACCCTCGCGCATGAGGAGCGGCTCGGCTTCAAACCTGATCGCCCGGTGGGAATCGGCGTTTCCGGCGGCCGTCTGCGCATCGCCTTCATGCACCCGGACATGGTCCGCTTCTTCGGTCCCGCCTGGCAGATGCCCATCGGAGCCGGTACGGCCTCCGGTGGCGAACAGATCGCGTTGCTCGTGCAGCGCGCGGAGAACGGCCAGATTTGTCTGTTCCCCGCCAATCGCGAATACCGGGAGGACATCAATACGATCTCGTCGGACAACAGCGTCATGTATCCCGACGAGAGCATCTCGGACATGCACGCCTACGAGGCCTTCGGCACACACATGAGCGAGATGCTGCTGCTGTCGCTGGGATACTTCAGCGACGAAGAACTGGAACAACGGCGCCGGAAGGGACTGCCGTTGCCGCCGCCATCGTGCTGGGTCAGCAGCAACATGCGGCGCCCGTTCGCGCTCGTGGGCAACGCCATCGCATCCATGCGGACGTTGCGTCGCGGCAACCTGGGCGCGAAGGTCCGCGAGCACCTTGGGCGCGATCGTTTCACGGGTCTGCGGCTGGTGTGCACGGGAAACATCCCCCAAGGGGGCTTTTCCAGTTCCTCGGCCGTGACCGTAGCCACGAAGAACGCGATCAACGCGTTGTTCGAGATCGGCATCCCGCCGGACATGCTCGTGCATCTGGCCTGCCAGGCCGAATACGGCACCGGCGTCCGCGCCGGTTCGCTCGACCAGGCCACCGAACAGAAAGGACGAGCCGGCCAGGGTACGCTGATCTCTTCCAACCCCAGGGACAACTACCGAATCATCGGGACGTATCCGGTTCCCTCCGAGCGATTTGCGATCATCTTCCCCTACAGCGTGGAACGCGACCGCTGTGCCTGGCGATGGTCGTGGGGAGCGTATGCGGAGGTCGCCGGGACCGGCCCGTTGACGACCGGCGAGGCGAGGAAGATGACGGGCAAGGCCGCCGAACTGGCCGCCCTTCTGACCCGACTGCCGCTCGACACGGACTTCTTCCAGAGGATCGAGGACGATCTGGTCGACGACGGCTTGTTGTCTGACGACAGTCGCCGCTGGATCTGCTCGGTCCTGCGTGGACTGCCGCTGCTGGCACGTCAGGAGGAGCTTCGCGAGCAGGTCACCGCCCAGCGCCACTGGTACGTCGAGCAGCTCGTCGAAGTGGAACACATCGACCCGAAGGCCGCCGGGCGAAAGGCCGATGCGACGCTCGCGGCGCTCTTCGCCGGATGGCGGGACCCGCTGCTGCGACGCACGACCGAGACCGGGACGGTCGTCGAAGAGACGGGGGTTCCTCTGCGTGCGATGGTTGCCTACCTCTTCGGCGAAGTCGCCAAGTGCTTCCACCTCATCCGTCACGCGGATCAGTGGATCGAATCCGTCAGGCGTTCCCAACGAGGGGATCGCTGCGTGGACATCGTCACCGATCGCCTGCCCAGCCGCCAGGAGATGGAAGGATCACTGGCATGGGAACACGGCGCCGCCGGAGCCACGCTGATGGACCGCTGGCTGGAGTTCTGCGGCGCGACACCGTTCGACTACAACCGAGGGTTGGACGACGCATCGCTGGCGCTTGATCCCCCGCTCGAATTCCACAGGTTGGAAGGGTCGAACTTCTTCCGCGGACTGGCGTTGATCGACCTGGCCGAGGCGATGCTCCAGCGGGCATTCGGATCGGATGCGGTCGCAGTGCGTGTCAACGCCGCCGGCCAAGGCGACTACTTCCAGGTGCACATCGACACGCAGAAGGCCCATCCCCGTGACGTCAAGCAATTCCTCGCCACGGCATTCTATCGGCGGTTCGGCCTCTCGCCGGAGCCGCCGTTCGTGGAAGTGCATCCGGGCGGCGGCGCGCTGGGGGTGCGGCTGAGCCGCTACGATCTGCTGCCGTCGTTGATCCAGCGATTGCGCACCTCCACGACCCCATAGCACACTTCCTTCAGCCGGCTTCGCGACGGGCCGGATCGTCGCGAAAAGACTTGTCGGATGGGGAGGGTTCCGCTACAGTGTGGCCTTCGTTCGCATCGTGTGGGTGGCAGCCAGGACTCCGACGAAAGCCCCGTTGCAAGAGCAAGGCGTATCATGACATGGATCGAGGACCATTTGGGGGAATGGGTGGTCAGGCACCGCTGGTGGATCATTCTGCTGATGGTCCCGACGAGCCTTGTCTGCGCGGTGGGGATCACGCGAATCCAAATCAGCAACGACACGCGCGTGTTCTTCGGGGCAGACAATCCCGACTACCGGAGACTCAAGGCTCTGGAACACACCTACAGCCGGGAACAGAGCGTTGATTTCCTCGTCGCGCCGCGGGACGGAAACATTTTCACCCGCGAGACGCTGACCGCGGTGGCCGAGTTGACCGAGGCCGGATGGCAACTGCCCCGTTCGGCCGCCGTTCACTCGATCACCAACTACCCGAGTATGCGGGCCGAGGGCGACGACCTGATCGTCGAAAACCTGGTGCCCGAGCCGAACACGCTGACCGACGCGCAGCTGGAGACGATTCGACGCAAGGCCCTGTCGGAGAAGGACATCGTGGACCTGCTGCTGTCCCGCAAGGGACACGTGGCCGGCGTGCACGTCGGATTCGTCGCGCCGCAGGACAGCCCCACACCCACGTCTGAGATCGCCGCGCACGCCCGGAGGATCGTCGCCGACTTCCGGACGCGCCACCCCGATATCGAGATCTACCTCACCGGCTCGGTCATCATGGACGAGGCGTTTGCGGAGGCCAGCCGGCGCGATCTGTTCACCCTCGGCCCGATTGCATTCCTCGTGATGTCGTCGCTGGTCGGGATCTCGCTGCGGTCCTTTTATGGGACATTCTCGGCGGTTTCCGTCACGGTGCTGTCTTTGGGCGCCGCGATGGGCCTGGTCGGATGGCTGGGCGTGCCGGTGAACGCCGTCTCCGTCGGCGCCCCCGTGCTCATGCTCACGCTGGCCGTCGCCGACAACATCCATCTGCTGACGACCATGTTTCACTGCCTCCGTCATGGGTATCCGAAACACGCGGCGGTCGCCAAATCGGTGCAGATGAACCTCAAGGCCGTGTGCCTGACGAGCATCACGACGGTTATCGGCTTCCTGACGATGAACTTCTCGGAGTCGCCGCCGTTTCGCGACTTGGGCAACATCGTAGGGATCGGCGTCCTGATCGACTTGGTCAACTCGATCCTTCTCTTGCCCGCGCTGATGGCGGTGCTGCCCGTCTCGGCCGGACTGAGCCGAGACCGTGCCCCCTGGGTCAATCCGGATCGGCTGGCGGATTTCGTGATTCGCCGGCGGAAACCGGTGGTCTGTGCGCTGCTCGCGGTGACCGCGGTGTGCAGCCTCGGCTGGTTCGGAATCACGCTCGACGATAATTTCCTGATGTACTTCGATCGCAGCTTCGCCTTCCGGCGGGCGACCGACTTCATGATCGAGAACCTGCGGGGCTGGGACGTGATCGAGTACTCCCTCTACTCGGGCCGGTCCGGCGGCATTACGGACCCCGCGTACATGGCGACGGTTGACCGGTTCGCCGCATGGTACCGCCAGCAGCCCAAGGTGGTTCACGTCACGACCATTGTCGACACGTTCAAGCGGCTCAACCGGGACATGAACGGCGGCGATGAGCGGTTCTACCGGCTCCCCGAGCGAAGCGAACTGGCGGCCCAGTATCTGCTCTTCTATGAGCTTTCTCTGCCCTTCGGGCACGATCTGAACAGCGTGATCGACGTCGACCGCGCCGCGTCGCGGTTCACCGTGACGTTCGAGAGCATGAGCGCCACGGAGCTCCTGGCGATGGACGAAGCCGCCGGCCGCTGGCTCACGGAGAACGCCCCCGCCCACATGGTCACCGCCGGCACGGGTCTATCCCTGGCCTGGGCCCACATCACCGCGCGGAACATCCGAAGCATGCTGCTGGCGTCGCTGGGCGAAATTCTGACGATCTCCTGCATCATGGTGTTCGTGCTGCGAAGCCTGAGATTCGTCCTGCTGTTCCTGATTCCCAACCTGACGCCGCCATTCCTGGCCTTCGGAATCTGGGGGATGACGAAGGGGCAGGTGGGGCTGGCGTTGTCGGTCGTGCTGTCCATGACCCTGGGCATCATCGTGGACGACACGATTCACTTCTTCATCAAGTACTTTCAGGCCCGCAAGGCGGACGGGCTGACGCCGGAAGAGGCCGTGCGCAGCGCGTTTCACACGGTGGGCTCGGCCATCGGCATCACGACGGTCGTCCTGGTGGCGGGTTTCGCCGTCATGACCGTCTCGCCCTACCGGCTGAGCGAAGAAATGGGCCTGATGTGCGCGATGGTGATCGGCCTGGCGCTGTTGTTGGACTTCTTCCTTTCACCGACTTTGTTGATGCGATTCGACCGCGGAAATGTTAAGCTTGCGGCTGTCCGTGAACCGCAGATGGATCGGCAGGTGAGTTGTCTATGAGATGCAAAGTCCGTGTTCTGCTACCGCTGTACATCACAATGGTCGTCGCTCTGACGGCTCCTGCCTCCGCCGGCGAGGCGACCTCGCCCGAAGAGCGCGGGCTGGCGATCGCCAGAGAGGCCGACCGGCTCAGCAGCGGATATGGTGACAGTACCGCGAACCTTCGCATGGTGCTCCGCAATCGGGAGGGTCTGACCAGTGAGCGGGAGCTTCGCATCCGTACGCTCGAGGTCGAAGGCGAGGGCACCCGGAGCCTGTGCATCTTTGACACACCGGCCGACGTGAAGGGGACGATCCTGCTGACCCACACGCACAAGCAGGCCGACGACGACCAGTGGCTCTTCCTGCCGGCCACAAGACGGATTCGGCGCATCGCCGCCCAGAACAAATCGGGCTCCTTCATGGGCAGCGAGTTCTCGTACGAGGACATCGCCGTCCAGGAACTGGAGAAGTACACCTACCGGTGGCTTGCCGATGAACCGTACGACGGCAACGACTGCTACGTGATCGAACGGGTCCCGGTGGACCGGGTCAACTCCGGCTACTGTCGCCAGGTGGCGTGGCTCGATAAGGAGCATTACAGGACCTGGAAAGTTGATTACTACGACCGCAAGAACGAGCTGCTCAAGACGCTGACGTTCAAGGGCTACGAGAAGCATCTGGACCGGTTCTGGCGGGCCCGGCAGATGGAGATGGTGAACCATCAGACGGGCAAGAGCACGTTTCTGACCTGGTCGAACCTGTCGTTCCGGACGGGGCTGAAGGAAATCGACTTCGACAGGCACAGTCTGACGTTATTGAGGTGACACGGATGCACAGCAGGACATGGATGGCGGCTCTGGTGATGGGGATGTCGGCTTGGACGGTCGGAGGCGCCGGCGAGCTGTCCGGCTGGATTGCCGTGGAAGGGCGAGGCTTTCTGAACGAACCCCTTTACCGGGGCCAGGACCGGGACAACGCCTCGATCGCGGCGCAGCCGGAGTACTACCACACCTGGGAGAACGGATCGAGCTTCACGTTCGTGCCCTTCGGGCGGGCCGACACCGCCGACTCCCGCCGCACCCATGCCGATATCCGCGAACTGAACTACCTCTACCGACAGGACAACTGGTTCATCCGCATGGGCGTCGGCAAGGTCTTCTGGGGCGCCACCGAATTCGTTCATTTGGTGGACATCATCAACCAGACCGACCTGATCGAGCACATCGACGGGGAGGACAAGCTGGGCCAGCCCATGCTCGAGTTCTCGATCTCGCCGAGCTGGGGCACTCTGGATTTCTTCCTCATGCCCTACTTTCGGGAGCGGACGTTCCCGGGCCGTGGCGGCCGCCTGCGCACCAGCCGGGTGGTCGATCTGGACGACACCATCTACGAGAGCAGCTCCGAGGAAAGAAACATCGACATAGCTGCGCGCTACAGCCGCACCGTCGGAGGCCTGGACTTCGGCGTGTACGTCTTTCGAGGCACCAGCCGCGACCCCCTGCTGGCGACGCCCGATCTGGTGCCGCCCGAGCTGATCGACCCCGAGGACGTCAACGATTACAAGCTGATCCCGTTCTATGAACAGATCAACCAGTTCGGGGCCGATGTCCAGTACGCCAGCGGAAACTGGCTCTGGAAGCTCGAGGCCTATTTCCGCAACGGGTACTTCCAGGACTACTTCGCCGCTACCGGCGGCTTCGAGTACACCTTCGTGGGCGTCGCCGGCAGCAACGCCGACATGGGCCTGCTGTGCGAGTACGCCTACAACGACCGCGATGACGGGGGACAGACCATCTTCCAGAACGACCTGTTCCTCGGGATGCGTATGACGCCGAACGATGCCGCCAGCACGCACCTGCTCGTGGGCTTCGCCCAGGATACGGAGAAGTCAGAGAACGCCTTCAGCATCGAGGCCAGCCGGCGGTTTGGCGCCAACTGGCGATTGATTCTCGATGCCTGGTTCTTCCTCGACAGCGCGGGCGACAGCGTGCTCCACGAGCTGCGAGACGACGACTTCGCCCGCCTCGAACTGGCCTACTACTTCTGAGACAGGGACTGTCCGTCCAGGTGCGCTCGATTGACGTGGATTGCTGGGACAGACTCTGGAACCGTCAGACCAAGGCAAAGATCAAGTATCAAACTGCAAAATCGAGGAAGTCATCCCGATGAATATCGGGATTCCGCTATTTTGGTCTTTACTTCTTGCTCTTTGCATCCTGTTCACAGCACCTGATTCCCCCAACAAGGGTTCCGCCAAAACGTGGTCGCCTCCGCAAGAATACGTAGTTATACGTATCGAACATTGTTCGCACCCGACGGAACCTCGTGCGTATCGTTGTTTTTGATGATAGGTCATCATGGACCGGACGGATGAGGGATTGAGGCGAGCGGTCGTGGAGCAAAGGACTGCTGCCATGTGCACCGTTGGCACCCAGGCGCCCCTTGCCAGCGGGCAGGTACAAGTCCGGCTTGTCGGATTGTTCTCAAGAAATGGGCGGGCTGTTCCTAACCTCCCCTTCTGGCGAGTATGCTCTGCCCAAGTCCTTGGAGCCAGTTCCTACGAAGAGTCTGAATCGTGCCAAGCTGAAAGGTTCACCTTTCCGTCAGGGCCAGAAAGGAGGCATCCGCATCAAAGCCACTGGCGCACCCCAGCAGCGGGAGAAAAAGACGTATGAACCTATTTTGACAAACACGGAAGACACACCCTGAAAGGAGTCAACTATGAAACGGTTCGTTAGCTTGCTCGCTGTATGTGTACTGGTCTTGGCTGTGTCGATCGCCAGCGCGGGTCGGTCTGGCAAGTCAGACACGTATCAACTTGAGTTCGACGATGTGATAGGCATGGCTCATGTCACCGCTCCGGAACTGGACGGACCGGTTCACATCGTTGCCAACTTCAAGGGACTCGACCCGGGTACGGAGTATGTTGTGAAGTCGCAGCGCCAGATCGTCGGCCAAGGTTATCCTAACCCAGCCGGCAATTTGAACCTCGAGGGTACCATTGAGGACATACAGGGCTACGGATACGTCAACCTTCGATTGGCCACCGACAACTCGCTTGTCGACTCGACAACGGAGCAGTATGACGTCGCCGCTCCGTAACGCCGGGTTCCTCAGTGTGAGCACCTCATCTTGACCGCAAGCGAACAGGCAGGCGGTTCCTCGTCCTGCCTGTTTGCTTTTGCTTTCCAGACAGCCAAATTGGTCTCAATACTCATCGACCACCGATTCGTCGATCAAGAAGCACACCGGGGCGTGTGCACGTACTGACAGAACATGTCTATCTGGGTCTGTACGTTTCCTTGATGAAGGCGCGGATCAGCGGTTGGGCGTAGGAGCAGACCAGGCCCAACGGTACCTCCTGCTGAGTATCCGTTCGAGCACAATCTTATCGCGAATCCTGACATCTAATCGGCGCAGGGCTGCGGGATTGCTCGCAGCCCTTTCTTCGGCCGTGCCGTGGCCGGTCGGTAATGTGACGGAGCGCCCCGTCTTTGGGTTGGGTAAACGATCCGTCTATGTCCAATCACGCCCGGGCGTGTGTGCACGCAAACAGTCCACGTTTGCGTTTGTGTTGGCTGTCAGTCCATGGTCGTCCCTCGTCGCAAGGGACACGGCCATCTGATCGCATCGCTACTCCTGTCCGGCGTGGCAGCCTCAACTCCGAAGGAGTTGGGGATGGTCTCGAGAGAACTCCATCCCCAAGCTTCGCTTAAGGCTGCCACACGTCCGTTGTCGGTTCCCTGCCAACTGCCAACCGGGAACCGCCAACTCCGTCAACGTGACCTTGTGTAGATATAGTGCGCCGGGCACGCCTTTGGTAACGGACTTTCCGGGAGTTCCCGCAGCAATTTCCCAGTCGCGAAATGAAGAGATCAAAGAGCAAAGATCAAAACTGTGGAATCCGCCTTCGGCGGATGACCTCGTCGATCTTGCATTTTGATGTTTGATCTTTGATCTGCTCGGCGGGCTGGGTCAGTCTCTCGCAGCAGAGAAGCTGGCGTCGACCTCGGTGTACATGTCCCACTGGACGGGCATCCAGGAGGAGATGGTGCCGCGGCCGGTGATGCCCTTGAAGCGTTTGGTCCCCTCGACGAAGACGATGGTGCCGATCTGTTTGGCGCCGGGCTGGCCGGACGCCTCGACCTTGGCGAGAATGCTCGAACCGTCCTCAAAATCGTACACGACGAAACCCTGATAGTACTGCTTGCCATCGGGGGAACTGGTGTGAACGACCCAGCCGTTCAGGCGGGCGAAATCCCCGTCACCGACCACCACGAAGCCGGTGCGGTTCACCGCTTCGAGGGCAGTCAGGCGGCTGCCGACAACCCGGGTCTCCTTGCCGTACGAGAACTCCCTCCAGCGAGTCAGCTCCATCGACGTCTGCGCGGGACTGAAGCTGCTGGTCAGCGCCAGGGCCAAGGCAACACAAAGGCCGGAAATCACGAGGAGCGGGCGGCTCGGCCGCCGACGGCGGCACGTGCCCTCTTCGAGCCTTGGGACGATCAGATTCTGACGGTTCATGGCGGTTTACCTCCCTGAGAATCGGGACTATGTCGATTGTTCTTCGGCATTTCAGGCGGGTCGCATAACCACAAGGCCGTGAAAAAGGACCATCCGGGGATACGGGACCCCATGAGACCGTGTCCCTCTGCGGGGAAGCAGAAAACCCTTGAAACACCCCCTCCGGAGCGGATATTCTTACCCCCATCGAGTTACGCAAGGTATTGAAAGGACCCACCATGAAATTTCGCCACGTATCGGCCCTGCTGTGCATGGGCATCGTTGCCGCGAGTTGGGCTGCCGCCGCCGAAACCTCTTCTCAGGGCAGGAGAGTGTGGCTTTCCGACCTGGATATCAGCAAGACCCAGCAGGGCTGGGGCGAGCCCCGGAAGGACAAATCCGTCGACGGCAACGCCCTGCGTATCGCCGGACGGACCTTCGAGCGGGGGCTGGGCACACATGCCGACAGCGCTCTGTACATCAAGCTGGCGGGTGGAAGCACACGATTTACCGCGATGGTCGGCCTGGACGACGAGGCCGGGCGGTTCGGAACCGTGACGTTCCGCATCCTGGCCGACGGCGAGGAGATATTCAAGACCGACACGATGAAACCGGGCCAGCCGGCGCACAAGGTGGACGTCGACGTCACCGGCGTGGACACATTGATTCTGCTGGTCGGCGGAGGCGAAGACGGGATCAACTACGACCACGCCGACTGGGCCGACGCGGCGTTCACCGTCGTCGGGAAGATGCCCGAGACGATCGACGGACCCAAGGAAGAAGCGATCATCCTGACGCCCAAGCCGGGACCTGCGCCGCGAATCAACAGCGCCAAGGTGTTCGGCGTCCGGCCGGGCTCGCCGGTTCTCTACACCATCGCCGCCAGCGGGCAACGCCCCATGGGATTCCACGCGGAGGGCTTGCCTGCGGGGCTGTCGCTGAGCGCTGAAACCGGACAGATCACCGGTCGCCTCGACCGCAGGGGCGAACACAAGATCACACTGATCGCCCGCAACGACGTCGGCGAGGCTCGATGCACATTGCGGCTGATCGTCGGGGACACGATCGCATTGACCCCTCCGATGGGCTGGAACAGTTGGAACTGCTGGGGCTGTGCGATCGACGAGCAGAAGATCCGCCACGCGGCCGAAGCCATGGTCTCCAGCGGTCTGATCCACCACGGCTGGCAGTACATCAACATCGACGACTGCTGGATGAAGAAGCTCGATTCCGACGATCCGGTGGTCGGCGGGCCGACGCGCGACGCATGCGGCCGCATCCTGACGAACGCGCGGTTCCCGGACATGAAGGCGCTGACGGATCACATCCACCGCCTCGGCCTGAAGGCCGGCATCTACATCTCCCCGGGTCCATCGACGTGCCAGCGCTACGAAGGGAGCTGGCGGCACGAGCTGCACGATGCGCAGCGTTTCGCGGACTGGGGCTTCGACTATCTGAAATACGACTGGTGCGGCTACGGCGACATCGTCCGCCGGCCCACGCTCGAACAGATGAAAGAGCCGTACATCTTCATGCGAGGCTGCCTGGACCGCGTGGATCGCGACATTGTCTACAGCCTGTGCCAGTACGGCATGGGCGAAGTCTGGAAATGGGGCGCCGAGGTCGGCGGCAACTGCTGGCGGACCACGGGCGACATCACCGATTCGTGGGGCAGCATGGCCGGCATTGGCTTTGCCCAGGCGGAATGCTCGCCTTACGCGTCGCCGGGTCACTGGAACGATCCGGATATGCTCGTGGTCGGTAAGGTCGGCTGGGGTCCGAGCCTGCGCGAGACCCATCTGACGCCGAACGAGCAGTACACGCACATCAGCCTGTGGTGTCTGCTGTGCTCGCCGCTGTTGATCGGGTGTGACCTGACCCAGTTGGACGAGTTCACGATGAACCTGCTGACCAACGATGAGGTGCTGGAAGTCAACCAGGACCCGCTGGGCCGGCAGGCCGGCCGCGTCGCTCAGGAAGGCCCGCTGGAGGTCTGGGCCAAGCCGATGGAAGATGGCTCCACCGCGGTGGGTCTGTTCAACCGCGACGAGACACCCAAGACCGTCGTCGCCAGGTGGTCCGATCTGAAGCTCAGCGGCCCGATGCGGGTCCGGGACCTCTGGCGGCAGAAGGACATCGGCGTCTTCAGTGGCCAGTTCGGCGCGGAAGTCCCGCGGCACGGCGTTATGCTGTTGCGGTTATTCCCGGCCCAGAGCAGATAGTCGCAGCCGGACGCCCAAGGAGGCCGCGATGGCGAGGAAACGTGTTCGCACGACACCCCCTCCGAAAAGGTCTGTTTTCCCACGGGGAATGGGTCCGCTGCAAGAACCGACGTGCCAGCGCGACGTATTTCCAAGCAAGCGTGAGCTCTCCGGCGGGCTGACTGAGCCCGGCCCGGCGGCTGACCTGCATCGCGTCCAGACAAGGAGACCGCAATGGCACAGCTCAAGGCAGGAGACAAAGCTCCGGCGTTTGCGCTGAAAGACCAGGACGGCCGGACCGTATCCCTGGCCGACTTCAAGGCGCGCAAGCTCCTTCTGTACTTCTACCCCAAGGCGGACACTCCCGGCTGCACAGCCCAGGCCTGTAGCGTTCGCGACGCCATGGAAGAGCTGGCCGAGGCCGGAGCGATTGCCGTGGGCATCAGTCCTGACGAACCAGCCAAGCAGAAGAAATTCGATGACAAGTACGACCTCGGCTTTCCCTTGCTCTCCGATCCGGACCACAAGGTCGCCCAGGCCTACGGTGCATGGGGAGAGAAATCGATGTACGGCAAGAAGTACCAGGGGATCATCCGCTCGTCCTTTCTGATCGACGAGACCGGGAAGATCCTTCAGGTCTCCTACAAGGTCAAGCCGCAGGACACTGTGCCAAACGCCCGCAAGGTGATCGGTTGAGAGGCTCGCCTCCGAATGTCGCGACTTGCGCCGGCGGTGCCGACGTGGGTGCATGGCCGTCGCGACATCGCGGTCCAACAGGTCGCGTCCGAGCGATTGGGATGGGGTGCCGAACCAATCTGTCGTGGTTGCGTACGGGATTCTGGCGGCTGGTGCCCCGTGTCGCCGGCCGGTTTTTTTGGCCGGCGTTTCGAAAAACTCTTGATTGTGACGTCAGAAGCACCATAGAATCATTCTGCACGTCGTAACGTACATTTGTTCGGTGCGTTGAAAGGAGGCGCATTATGGCAAGGAAGAGCCTTGTCAGAGGGATGTGGTCGTCAGACGACATCAGGCAACTCCGGAAACTGTTCCCCAATCATTCCACCGCAGAGGTCGCATCGAATCTGGGCCGTCCAACAGAGGCTGTCAAGAAGAAAGCTTCGCGCATGGGACTCAAGAAGGCCCGCAGGTACATGAAGTCGTTGGGCAGGTCATAGGAATCGATTTGGCCCGCCCGGTCCCCTGCCGGGCGGTGCGTCCCCATGCAGCGACGCCGGGAGGAATGCGTCAATGGACGCTGTGGCCACTGTGTCAGACCAGGCTGCGTGTCGGATTTGAGGTGAATCGTAACGGGCTCTAATCCGGGCTGGTTTCCTCTCGGCTTTCTGCAGCGGTGGTCACGTGGGGTGGTGGGGTTTCATTTGTGTGCTGCTGAACCGATCCGCGAGAGGTCGGTTCCACGGTAGTGGTTTGCGCAGCGGCAATAGGGCTTGACGCTGGCCCCCGTCTGAGATATGCTTTGCCCATACCTTTGGTCACTCTGTCCTGGTGTTCTTGCTTCTGGAGGTGCCGTTGAGAGTCTTATCAGGCATTCAGCCCTCGGGGCGGTTGCACGTCGGCAACTACTTCGGTGCGATGCGACAACATCTTGAGTTGCAGACCGAGCATGAAAGCTTCTACTTCATCGCGGATTACCACGCTCTGACCAGCAATCCGGCCCCGGAGGCCTTGGCCCGGCACACGCTCGACGTGGCGATGGACTACATCGCCCTGGGACTCGACACCGAAAAGACCGTCTTCTGGCGTCAATCCGACGTTCCCGAGGTGACCGAGCTGACCTGGCTGCTAAGTTGCGTTACACCCCTGGGCCTGCTTCAGCGGTGTGTCAGTTACAAAGACAAGGTCGCTCAGGGACTTACGCCAAATCATGGGCTTTTCGCCTATCCCGTCCTTCAGGCGGCCGACATCCTGATCTACAAGTCGCACCTCGTGCCCGTCGGGGCCGACCAGAAGCAGCATATCGAGGTGACCCGCGATATCGCCATGCGATTCAACAACGCCTATGGGGAGGTTTTCGTCATCCCCGAGGAGCACATCATCGAGTCCGTGGCGGTCGTACCCGGAACCGATGGGCGCAAGATGAGCAAGAGCTACGGCAATACCATCGAGATCTTCGAACCGGAAAAGAGCGTCCAGAAGAAGATCATGAAGATCGTCACGGACTCGACCCCGGTGGAAGAACCCAAGGACCCGTCCAAGTGCAACGTCTTCGCCCTCTTGAAGCTGGTCGCCTCGCCGGAGGAGTTGGCCGAATGGGATGCCCGGTACCGCAATGGGGGCATGGGCTACGGCGAAGCCAAGAAGCGGCTGGCCGAATTGATAATCGACTACTTCCGACCCTACCGCCAGAAGCGAGCCGAACTCGAGAAGAACACCGGCGACGTGTGGAAGATGCTCAAAAAAGGAGCCGCTCGGGCGAAAGCCGTAGCGGCACAAACCCTGAGCGAGGCCCGAAAGGCCGTCGGGTTAGGAGCTTGATCATGGAAGACAGACTCATCACCGTGGCCCGATACGAGAACTACATCGAAGCCGAACTGGCCAAACAGCAACTGGACGACAACGGCATTCGCTCGGTCGTCGTGGGCGAAAACGTCGGGAACATCTACGCCGGTGCGCCGGTCGTGCAGGACATCGAACTCCAGACGCTCGAACAGGACGCCGAAAAGGCTCAGCAGATCCTGCGCGAGCAGGAATAATGGGAGCGTCCCCTGGCTGATTACCGTGTCAACCTGGATATCTTCGCCGGCCCGCTCGACCTGCTGCTGTACCTGGTGCGCAAGGAGGAGGTCGATATCTACGACATCCCGCTGGCGAAGATCACGGATCAGTACCTGCGGTATGTCGAGATGCTCAAGCAGTTCGACGTTGACCTGGCGGGCGATTTTCTGGTCATGGCCGCGACGTTGATGGAAATCAAGTCGGCCATGCTGCTGCCGAAGGCCACGCCGGAGGAGATGACGCAGGATGAGGCCACCGACCCGCGGGCGGAGCTGATTCGCCAGTTGCTCGAATACAAGAGGTTCAAGGATGCCGCCAACCTGCTCGACGCGGCCGCCGAGCAACACCAGGAGCGGTTCAGCCGTCCGATCAGCCTCATCAACCGGCTGGCGCCCGACGCCGAGCCCGAGGTGGACATGGATCAGGTCAGCGTCTGGGACCTGCTGGAGGCCTTCGACAACGTCTGCAAGGCCATCGGCAATACCACCTATACAGGCCACATCAAAGACGACACCCCCATCGATCTGTACCAGATCGAGATCCTGCACCGCCTCCAGACCGAGGGCCCACTGACGTTCGAGCGCATTTTTGACGCCCGGTCGAACCGGCTCGTCATGGTCGGGCTGTTCCTAGCGATGCTTGAACTGATTCGCGACAGACTCATCTGGGCGGAGCAAAGCGAGAGCGCCCCCCGTCAAATCTACCTGCGGGCGCTGACCGACGAGCCGGCGGAACAGGCCGTCCAGAAGGCCATCCTCTCCGTCGCGGAAGAACCGGCGGAGACGCCCGAGGCAGGCCCGACCGCGTCGGATGCCGAGCTTGCCGGAGAGCCCGCGATCCCCATCGAAGAACTCCCCGCCGGACCAAAACATGCCGCGATTCAGCCGGATGAGTCCGAGGACCAACAGGGCGCAGAGCCCCTCGAGGACGCGTTTGCCAGCCATGAGACTTCCCCTGGCGATGACGAGGACCCCACCGACACGGCCTCCGGCATACTGCCCATCCCGATCCTGGAACTGCCCCCAAAGAGGAGTCTGAAGACAACCCCGACGGAGGGGCAGCAGATCGTCGAGAGTCAGCCATCTTCACCCGACGAGAGTTTCGGAATTGACAATCCGGCGCCAGCCCCTTAGAATACCTCGGTTTTTCGGACCGACTCAGGCCGTTTGAACCGCGTGCCAGGTGCGACGGTGCGGCGTCCGAGCCTCTCGATCCACGTGACGGACGGGAACGCGGTTGTGGAACCCCCGGCTGCACCAACCGACCAAACTGCTCGGAACACAAAAACAGAAATTAGGAAGGACAGCATCATGGCGGGTAACGCAATCGAGCTGACGGACGCCACGTTTGACGAGATCGTGCACAGTTCCGAGGTCCCGGTTCTGGTGGACTTCTGGGCGCCATGGTGCGGTCCCTGTAAGATGATCGCGCCGGTGATCCAGGAGCTGGCCGATGAATACGCCGGAAAGGCCAAGGTCTGCAAGCTGAACACCGACGACGCCCGCGACACGGCGGTCGAGTTCGGCATCAGCGCCATTCCAACGATAATCCTGTTCAAGGGCGGACAGGTGCAGAAGAAATGGGTCGGGCTGACAGCGAAGAGGGACCTTGCCAAGGCCATCGACGATCTGTTGTGAGACAACCATCGAGCAGAATGTCGCATCGAATTGTAGGCAAGAGAGAGCTTGGCCCCGACGTCTTCTGGGCGCGTATTGAAGCCCCTTTGATCGCACAGGCCCGGCAGCCCGGTCAGTTCATCATCCTCAGCATCAACGACGACTATTCCGAACGGATCCCGCTGACCATTGCGGGAGCCAACCCTGCCGACGGCACGATCGAACTGATCTGGCAGCGCGTCGGCAAAACGACCGCGGAGTTGGCAGACCTCGACGAGGGCGACGAGATCGCCAACATCTCCGGGCCGCTTGGCACACCCACGCACATCGCCAACTTCGGCACGGTGGTCTGTGTCGGCGGCGGAATCGGAGCCGCTCCCCTGCTGCCGATCGCAACTGCCCTGAAGGACGCAGGCAATCGCATCATCAGCATTCTCGGGTTCCGCTCGAAGGACCGGCTGATTCTGGAAGCGGATTTCGCCCGGATCAGCGACGAGCTGATCGTGACCACCGATGACGGCTCTTACGCCCGCAAGGCCCTCGTGACCGAGCCGCTGGCGGAAGTCTGCGGACGCGATCCCAAGCCCGGGCACGCCTTTATTATCGGCCCAACGATCATGATGAAATTCTGCTGCGGCGTGACCAGGAAGTTCGATGTTCCGACTCAGGTTTCGCTGAACACGATCATGGTCGACGGGACCGGCATGTGCGGCGGATGCCGCGTCGAGGTTGATGGCAAGCCCAAGTTCGTCTGCGTCGACGGGCCCGAATTCGACGGCCATCGCGTCAACTTCGACCTGATGATCAAGCGCATGAACGCCTACAGACAGCAAGAGCAACAGGCGTATGAGCAATACCGACAGCACCGATGCAGGATCGGCCTGGACGGATAGCTCGGATCGCCTGCCGACATCTCGATCCCTGCTCTTATTGATATGAGGAAATCCCTGCCGTGACAGACCAGGAACGACAAGTACTCTTAACCGAACTGCTGAGCAGACAGAACTCCGGCGGCCTGAAGCCTAAAGACCGATTCGAGATTCCGCCGCAAGAGATGCCCGAGCAGGATGCGAACGCACGACGCCGCAACGTCAGCGAGGTTGCATTGGGCTACACCGAGACGCAGGCCCGGATCGAGGCGTTGCGGTGCCTCCAGTGTAAGACCGCCCCGTGCGTGCAGGGTTGCCCGGTCCGCATACGGATTCCGGACTTCATTGGCGCCATCGCAAGAGGTGAATACAGCCGGGCCCTCGACATCATCAAAGAAAACTCGCTGCTGCCGGCGGTCTGCGGGCGCGTTTGCCCGCAGGAGGTGCAGTGCCAGGAGAAATGCACGGTCGGTCTGAAGTTCAAAGATGTGTCGAAGGCAGTCTCCATCGGACGGCTCGAACGATTCGTCGCCGATCTCGGTCGTAACCATGCGGCCGTGCCGGCGGTTGCACCCGCTACGGGCAGAAAAGTCGCCATCGTCGGCTCGGGGCCCGGCAGCATCGTCGCAGCCGCCGACACGCGCAGGGCCGGCCACGAGGTCACCGTCTTCGAGGCCTTCCACAAGCCCGGCGGCGTCATGGTCTACGGCATCCCCGAGTTCCGCCTCCCCAAGGCCATCGTACAGGACGAAATCGAGACACTGAGGAAGATGGGCGTGCGGATCGTGACCAATTTCGTCGTCGGTCGCACGCGGACCATCGAGCAGCTCATCAAAGAGGACGGCTTCGACGCGGTCTACATCGGCGTCGGTGCGGGCCTGCCCAGCTTCATGGGTATCGAGGGTGAATCGCTCGTCGGTGTCTACAGCGCCAACGAGTACCTGACCCGGGCCAATCTGATGAAGGCCTACCGCTTCGGCTCGGGCACTGACACACCTATCGCCGTGTCAAAGAAGGTGGCGGTCGTCGGGGGCGGCAACGTCGCAATGGACGCCGCCCGCACCGCCGTTCGCCTGGGCGCCGAGAAGGTCTATCTGATCTATCGCCGCACCGAGGATGAGATGCCCGCCCGCGTCGAGGAAGTGCATCACGCCAAGCAGGAGGGTGTGGAGTTCCACCTGCTGCAAAGCCCCAAGCGCATCATCGGCAACGGCGACGCCCATGCGACCGCCATCGAGTGCCTGCGATACGAATTGGGCGAGCCCGATGACTCGGGCCGCAGAAGACCCGTGGCGATCCCCGGCTCGGAGTTCCGCATCGACGTCGACACCGTCATCATCGCGATCGGCAATCAGGCCAACCCCCTGATCCGCCAGACGACACCGGGTCTGGAATTCAACAAGTGGGGCAACATCGTCGTCGACGAGAATCTCCGCACCTCTATGCCCGGCGTTTATGCCGGCGGCGACATCGTCCTCGGAGCCGCCACCGTCATCCTCGCCATGGGCCAGGGTCGCATCGCCGCCGCCACTATCAACGCCGACCTTGCCGCCAAACGGTCGTAGCTCGTACCCCGTGGCTCGTCGCTCGCCGCCAGCCGCCGAATCAGCCCGTGACGGAGGGGGACGGCACGCGATCCCTGCATTCCGGGGGCGACAGTCCAGTCTGAACCGCGTGAAACCACCCTCCATCTAACGAGCTTCTCATTTGACGGTGCAGGCGAAATGGGTTAGCTTCTTCCGGGGTATGCAGGACTCGGCTCGATGCCTTCGAGCCTGGTCTCCTGCGTTCGTCTTGTCCCAGAAGACATGCAAACGGAAAGGAAGGCTCTCATGGTCTGGTCGGTCAGGATCGTTGGTTCGCTGTTGGTTCTCACTCTGTTCGGTAACGCGATGGGCAACGCCGAATCCGCATCAGAAAGAACGGCACTGTTGCAGTTCGATGCCCAGGGGCGCTTCAAAATCGTTCAGTTTACGGACCTGCATCTGCGAGAGGACAGCAAGGAGGACGACAAGACCATCGCCTTGATGAGACAAATCCTGGATGTGGAGGAGCCTCAGCTCGTGGTGCTGACGGGCGATTTTCTGGGCTCGTCGGGACAGCCACGACAGATGATGAAGCTGTGCGCACAGCCCATGGCCGAGCGGCACATCCCCTGGGCGGTAGTCATGGGAAACCACGACGACGAGGGGACCAAGGATCGGCGGGGCCTGATGGACATCGTCATGTCCATGCCGTATTCCGTTTCGCAGCAGGGCCCGAAAGACATCACCGGGGTGAGCAACTACTATCTGCCTGTGGTCTCGGCCGACGGCGGGCAAAAGCAGTGGATTCTCTACTTCCTGGATTCCAACGCGTACCCACCCGAGAAATCGCTGGGGAGTTATGACTGGATCCACACCGATCAGATCGACTGGTACCGCCGGACGTCCAAGGAACTGGCGGCCCGGAACGGCGGACGCCCCTATCCGGCGCTGGCCTTCTTCCACATCCCCCTGCCGGAATACGATCAGGTGCTGGCGGATCCCGACGCCAACCTGGCGGGCTATCGCTATGAGAGCGTGTGCTCCCCGAAGATCAACTCCGGCTTCTTCGCGGCTATGCTCGAGTGCGGCGACATCAAAGGTACCTTCGTCGGGCACGACCACGTCAACGATTACGAGGGGACCCTGCACGGCATCCGTCTGATTTACGGTCGGGCGACCGGTTTCAATGCCTATGGCCGCGACGGTTTCCCACGCGGCGGACGCGTTATCCTCATTGAGGCCGGCAAGGACACCTTCACAAGCTGGCTTCGCCTCGAAAATGGCCAGAAAGTGCAATATTGAGCGCCAAAATCGCCATGTGCCAGGCGCGGGCAATACTAAACGTTCCCAATTATACAATTCCTTCACCAGTCTGAGTTGATCCGTGTCGATTGAGATTGAATTGGGGTCCCTTCGGATCATATCCGGATATGGGACACGAAACCTGCCTGCCGTCTCTGGCGGCCTTCAGAACCGCGCTGCACAACGTTCTTTCTTGACAAGTGAAAGGGGCTTGGGTATGATCCCGACGCTTCGAGGCCCGGAGAAACGCAGAGAGGGTTTCCGGCTTCGACACTGACTGATGATTCCCGCCTCAGAGAGGGGGGACGCCCGGGAGATTGGCGGTTTCAGAAGGCTGCCGGAAAAATGCGAATGGAAGTAAAACCGTTCAGAGCATACCGATTTGATGCGCATGTCGTGGGCGATGTCGGCGATTGCATCGCCCCGCCGTACGATGTCATCGATGCGAATCAGCAGAGGCAGCTCTACGAAAAGAACCCCTACAACATCGTCCGCATCACGCGCGGCAAGACGACCTCCTGCGACGATGAGCAGCATAATCAGTACACCCGAGCCGCCGAATACCTTGCTCAGTGGATCCAGCAAGGCGCTCTGAAGCCGGATCCAAAGGAGGCCATTTACGGCTATGTCCAGGATTTTGAGATCGACGGCGTCGCGTTGGAGCGTCTGACGTTCATCGCCCTGGGCAAGCTCGAAGATTTCGGCCGGACCGTCAAACCGCACGAGCAGGTGTTCGCCAAGCCGATGCTCGATCGGCTGAACCTCAAGCGGGCCACTTCCGCGCGGTTTGGCCTGGTGTTCATGCTCTATGACGACCCTCAAGGCATTGCCGACCGAATCATCCAGAAGGCCGCTACCCAGAAACCTCTCATCGACTTCGTCGACGATCAGGATGTGCGGCACCGCCTCTTCGCCATCACTATCAGAAGCGAGATTGAGGCCATCGGCCAGATGATGGGCGACAAGAGCTGCATCATCGCTGACGGGCATCATCGTTACACGACCGGCCTGACCTACTGGCGTGAAAGCGGCAACCCGGCCGCGGCGTTTCAAATGATGGCCTTCACCAACCTCAGGCAGCAGGGTCTCGTGGTTCTGGCGACTCACCGAGTTGTCGGCGGGATCGCACACTTCACGCCAACAACGTTCCTCCGGAAACTACAGGACAAGTTCGATCTGGTCGAATTCCGATTCACGACGCAGGACAAGGACAAGACGCAGGCCTGCCGGAAGATGCGGGCGGACATGAAAAGCCTGCACGAGAAAGACCGCGTCGCGTTCGGCATCTACATGGCCGACGGAGCGTTCCGCATCGCTGTTCTCAAGAACAAACAGCTCATGGCCGCCGTTGCACCCGAGAGGAGCGAAGCCTGGCGGACGCTTGACGTCTCGGTACTCCAGAAACTGGTGTTGGAGGAACTGCTCGCTCTCGATGAAGAACGCATGGGCAACAGCGACTTTGTCGAGTACGTCAAGGATGTACCCCACGCCATCGATGGAATCATCTCGCAGATCGACAGCGGCACCCGGCAGGTAGCGTTCTTCACCAACCCGGTGAAGATGGGTCAGCTCGTGGCAGTCACCGACGCTGGCGAGCGCATGCCGCACAAATCCACGTACTTCTTCCCGAAAATGTACACGGGCCTGACGATTCAGAAACTCTAAATCCTCTTTCGGAGCACGCACATGGTAGATTGGAAGAACCCCCCGAGACTCTTCATCCCCGGCCCCGTTCAAGTCAAAGACGACGTCCTCCAGCAGTTGGCCCGACCCACGCTCGGTCATCGCGACAAGGAGTACGGCGTGCTCCATGGCGAAGTCGTGGACATGCTCAAGAAGCTGCTGTTTACCAACCAATACATCTTCCTCTCGACCTCCAGCGGATCGGGCCTGTGGGAGGCGTCGATCCGCAACTGCGTCCACCCCGATGAAACGGTCCTGGCGACCTGTTGTGGCGCGTTCAGCGATAAATGGGCGGATGTGGTGAAGGAGTGCGGTCGCAAGGTCGATCTGCTCAAGGTCGAGTGGGGCAAAGCCACAACGCCCGAGTTGATCGATGCCAAGCTCGCCTCGGGCAAATACGCTGCCGTCACGCTGATCTACAACGAGACCAGCACCGGCCTGATGAACCCGATCTATGAAATCAGCAAGATGATGAAGGCCAAGTACCCGAACGTGCTGGTCTTCGTGGACGCCGTCAGCGGCATGATCGGCCAACCCATCCATTTTGATGAGCTCGGCTGGGACGTCGCGTTTGCGTCGGTCCAGAAGGCGTTTGCCCTGCCGCCGGGATTCACGGTTGCCGCGGTCAGCAAACGGGCCGTCGAAAAGGCCAAGAGCGTGCCCGCCCGGGGATACTACTTCGACTTCATCCAGTGGGCCAAGGCCGCCGAGAAGAACCAGACGCTCGTGACGCCGAGCATTCCACACATCATGGGTCTGCACTACCAGTGCACGAAGTTCCTCAAGGAAGGCATGGACCACGTGTGGGCCCGCCACAAGGAGATGGGCGACTTCTGCCGCAGTTGGGCCAAGAGCAAGGGCTTCGAGCTGTTCTGCGAGGAGAGGTACGCATCGAACACGCTGACGACAATCAAGAACACCCGCAATATCAACGTCGGCGAGGTCATCAAGGCCGTCAAGGCCAAGCACAACACGATCTTCAGCGCCGGCTATGGTGATCTCAAGGACAAGACATTCCGCATCGCGCACATGGGTGACATCACGCTGGCGGAAGTGAAGGAACTCTGCGGCTGGATCGACGAGGAAATCGGCTGAACCGTTTGCCGAGTCGTCGCGGAACGCGATGGATACAGGCCTGGGCTCCCTGATGGACGCCCAGGCCTTTCTTTTTTTGTAACCGTCCGGCGAGGGACATCTTTTCGGTTCTTGCCGGAGCGGGATAATGCTGCCATACGATGGAAAGGAGTTGATCGATGGCAGCCAGCAAGCAGCACCAAGCCCTGACCGAGCGGGGCCGGTT
>Ga0209407_1000974_pt1 | contig 32207 bp, 17 predicted proteins | sample AD_JPNHG3_MetaG_FD_184410 | JGI IMG/M metagenome (GOLD analysis project Ga0209407, IMG submission 184410) | Active sludge microbial communities of municipal wastewater-treating anaerobic digesters from Japan - AD_JPNHG3_MetaG (SPAdes) (version 2) | ecosystem: Engineered > Bioreactor > Anaerobic...
TCCGCGCTTCGATGCTGTCTTCCGTGACCAAATTGACGACCGTCACGCTACGCATCTGATGTTTGCGCCACGCCCGCGCTATACGCTGTTCCAAGCGCGCAGGATTCCACGGCAAGTCACAGTTGATCACAACACTCGCCTGTTGCAGATTCAACCCCTGCCCGCCGATGTCGGTGGAGAGAAAGACGCGGCAGTCCGCCTCGTTCTTGAAGCGCTGGATCTCCTGTCGTCTGTTTTTCTGCGGCACCGATCCCGTATGCCACGCCGTCTCCACCCCCATCTGCGTGCAACGCGTCCGCACAAGCTGCAGCATGCGCTCCCACTCTGAAAAGACCAGCACTTTCACACCGGGCGTGGAAAGCGCACTCTCCAGCAGGTCTTGAATTTCGTTGAGTTTCGGGCAAATACGGCAGGTCTCGTCCAAGATATACGGCGTGTCACACAGCATGCGCATCATCGACAGCTCGCGCTGCAAGCGATCAGATTCAGCTTTCGAAAGCGTCCGTGTACGCGACTGCGCCAACAGCCGCGCCACGCGCTCCTCATGCACCGTGTATCGCGCGCGCTGTTCCGGATCCATCGCCACGAACACCGTGCGGTCGGTCCGGTCCGGCAGTTCCTTCTCGACATCGACCTTGCGCCGGCGCAACAAAAACGGCTGGATGCGCTCGCGCAGGAGTTGCAGATTCTTGTACCCCACCGGCCGACCGTTCTCGTCGAGCACGTAAAAATCGCGGTTAAAGCGGAAGAGCGGTCCGAGCACCTGCGGGTCCAGCATCGACATCAACGAGTAGATGTCGTCAATCCGGTTCTCCAGCGGCGTGCCGGTCAACACAAAGGCGTAACGGCTCCGGATTTTTTTCACCGACTGCGCGGTCTTGGTGTTCCAGTTTTTGACGCGTTGCGCTTCGTCCAGAATCACGCAGTCGGGCTTCAGCACCGTATTGATCAGTTCGATGTCACGCACGACCTGCTCGTAGTTGGTCAGCATGAAGAAGGCCGGTTGCTCATACGCCTCCTTGCGTGCGGAGCGGTCACCGAACACCGGCAGGTAAGAGAGATCAGAAAAGAGCCGGATCTGCTCCTCCCACTCGGTTTTCACAGAGGCGGGTGCCACCACCAGCACGCGCTGGACATGTCCCAGTCGATGGAGCAACGCGGCCGCAGCCACAGCTTGCGCGGTTTTGTCAAGCCCCATCTCGTCAGCCAGCAATGCGCGCTCGGTGAAGGCCAGATGCAACATGCCTTCGCGCTGATACGGCAACAGCGGCAGCTTGGTCTCCTGCGTCGGATAGCGGCCACTGCGAACCTGCTGTTCGTAGTCACGTCGCCGTCTGATCCGTTCCTCGTTACGCTGGCGCTGAGCGCGCCAAGCGGCAACCTCCTGCGAGATGCGCAGGGCGGAACGGCCATTCCTCTGAAAGGCGTTCAGAACCTCCTGCTCGCCGTACTCCGGCAGGGCCAATCCGGTGATGTCGAAAAATCCACGGAGCGTCGGCGGCAACAGGTTCAGGTTGCGCTCCACCATCAGGCGTCCGGTGGCCGTGTCCGGCACAAGGTCGATGCGCGTCGAGCCCCACTCCTCGGCCTGAACCAGCGCAAGCGACTCCTCGCGCAGCCACCGCAACACCCCTTCGACATGCTTGCAGGTACCGAGTCCGTTCACACGGAAATCCACGCAGGTGCAGGCACTGACCAAGGGCGTCAGGCTGCGCAGTTCCACCTGATAGGTCTGGCCACTCGCTGACGCCACGCTGAAATTCGAAAAAACCGGATGCGCGGGCGTCAGGTTGTTGAAACGCATCGGCTCCTGCGCTGCGCGTACCCTGCGCCGGTTGATCTCATCCTGATCGGTCGTGCGCCAATTACTACCTGACGGGACGTCAGGCAGATTCTCGTCAGCCACGCTCTTCGGTCGTTCCTGATTGGGGATATTGCTCACGGTCCCTCACTTTCATGGGTTCGATGGTAGCAGAGCAGCCGGGCAAGCGCAAGACTCGTCAATCTTCGCGATTTGCGATTTGAGATTCCATTTCCACCCGTAGCGTGATATTCTTTGTGACACTGATGAAAACGCCTTACGATTGGAGTCCAACATGAACGTCCTGCGAATCGTGACTGTGTGTGCCTGTTTTGCCCTGGTACAGAATGCATGGCGCGCGTGCGCCCAGACCCTCACTTGGAACTCGAATGCGCCGGACGCGGTATGGGACTCCACATCGCTCAACTGGCTCGAAAACGGTACGCCTACCGCCTGGACGGCCGGCGCGCATGCCGTCTTTCCGGCCGCCGCATCAGGCACGTTGATCGAAGTCACCGAGGAACTCACCGTCTCTTCGATCTCTTTTGATGTCGGCGCTTCGGGTATCACGTTGGCCGGTGTGGGACGCCTGTGGGCCACGGCCATCACAGTTGCCGACGCCGCCGCCACCAATGCCGTCGCCACCGAGTTGTCCGCGCTGAGCGGACTCACGGTCACCGGCCCCGGTGCGCTCGCCTTGGGCCGCGTGTCCGGCCGCGTGACGCTGGTATCCGGCACCCTTCTGGCCACAGCCTCGGATTTCGCTACCGCGATCGTCCATGTCGAAGGCGGCACGTTGCAGACGCTCGGCGCGCCAGACCGCGCCCACAATCTGTTGGCCAACGACTCGTTCGAAGAACCTTCGCTGGATGCCAACACCTACAAGTACGTCGCCGCCGGCGGGAACGGCGTCATTGCATCATGGGGGACCACCCTCGGGGGATTCATCGCACGTTGCTACCCGACAACGCCGACGTCCGTCTGGATCTCGGGCGGTTCGGTCCCCGACGGCAACCACGTCCTGATCGTCCAGCGCCACGGCTCAGTCACCCAGTCCTTCCATGTGGCCACGTCCGGCTTCTATCAGCTCGCATTCGACCATTTCCGGCGTCGCGGCTTTCCGCCGCACCTGATCACGCCCTCCATCGACGGCAAATGCCTCCCTCCGATCCTGACAGTCAATGACCAATTCGACACCGCCCACTACACCTCGGTGCCGGTCTACCTGAACGCTGGCACGCATATCGTCGGCTTCAAGGGTTGTGGCACCTGGTACGACTCATCCACCATGATCGACCTCGCGATTATTGCCCCGCTTTCGACCACCCAACCCTGCCGCGCACTCGGCGCGGACTCCTCGGTCACGCTGGCGACTGGCGGCGCCGCGCTGCTCAACCACGCCGGCGACCTGCCGCTGGCGTTCTTGGATGTCGTCGGCAACGTGACAGGCCCCGGCACCTGGTCCGCCTCGACTCATGCCTACGCCTATGACAGTGCTTGGTCGCCGTCGGCACCAGTCGATGACGTCTCCGCGACACTCGCGTTCCACGGCGATGCCTCTGTTCCCTCCGCACTCGCCCGTCATTTACTAGTTGCCGAGCCCGCCACGATCAGTGGAGCGGGTGTCACGCTTTCCAATCTCGTGGCCACTTTCGATGCCACGCCCCGCCTCACCGCATTCGCGCCGGCCACCTTCTCGCTCCCGCTGGCAGTGCCGGTGGTCGCGTCAGGCGACCCGGACATCACCAGCGAGGCGAACATACACCCGTTCTCGCTCTTTATCGATGCCGCAGCGCCGGTGACCCTCAACGCTCTCACCAACCACCGCTATGCGGCCTTCGTCAAGACCGGCCCCGCCGCTGTCACCTTAAAGCAGCCGCTCAACAGCGCCCCCAACACGGACCGACCGCAAGCCGGATTCACTGTTTTCGACGGCGAACTGATCTTGCCTGCGTTTGTCACCAGTAGCGCCACACCCAATGAAACCTTCATCCACGCATTGCCGGCCCGCCGCGCCGCCCTGACGCTCACGCAGGACTCGCAGTTCCGCGGCGGCAATATTGTGCTGGGCGGCGACGGCGCACCGTTGCTGAACATCCTTGCCCCCGTACACAACACTGGACGCACCCTGCTGCATGCCACCTTGAACACGCTGCAGATCGCCGACGGCGTCCTCTATTCAACCGCCTGCCTCGCGCGCAACATCTATGTCTCCGACATCACCGGCAAAGGCGCATTGCTCAAAACCGGTACCGGCATCTTGGAGGTGCGCGGCGTGCCGCCAGGCTCCAGTATCCCCGGCTATCTCGGACAAACCATCATCCGCGCCGGGACGCTCCGCATCTTGGCGGATGACAACCCGGCCGGCAACGGCGGTGCGCTCGGCCAGACCCCGGCTTCTGTCCCGATCCTGCTCGGCGACGCGCTCACCGGTGCCGGTGACGCCCCGACACTGGAACTGGCCGGCAATGCTTCGCTCGTCGCCCACGACATCATCGTTACCGACGTACCACCCGCACAGGCCACGCTGGCACTGGACGCCGTGCCTGCCGCTCGTTATACCGGTTCTGTGACCCTGCACGGCGCGCTCCGACTCCGCGCCCCCGCAAACGCCTCGATCACCTTCAATACGCTTTCCGCGCCCACCGCGCCGCAGCCGTTGCTTCTCGACGGCGTCGCCAGCCTGACCGTGAATAACGCCTCCGGCGTCACGCTGAACCTCGCCGACCGCAACCTGACCCTTTCACCCGGTACCGCCGCACCCACTGCGTTTCACACGCTGACCGCCGACCGCGCCGATTTCACCTTTGAGTTCTCCGCCACCAACGACACCGTGGTCGCCAACGCGCTGGTCTTGTCCAACGTGACCGTCAAAGCGATGTATGCCGGTACCGACCTGCCGTTTTCGGAGCCCGGCACGTATCTCCTTTTCACGGCCCCCAGCCTTACCGCCAATCCGGACGCGTTCACGGTCAGCAATCCGGTTGAAGGGTTCACCTACGCGTTCAACCGCGTAGGCGACAACATCATGCTGACAATCAACGCCGATGCCGGCAACCCCGCCACCTTCTGGACTCATCCGACATCCGGCGATTTCGCCACCGCCGCCAACTGGAGCGGCGGTACCATGCCCGACGCCGCTGCCGACGCCACGCTCGGCTCGGCGATCACAAACGACGCCGTCGTGACGCTCACTGCGCCCGCCGCTGTCAACTCTTTGCGCATCGTGCATCCCGACGCCCGTTACACAGTGGCCGGTAGCGCCGCAACGCCGCTCACGCTCGGCAGCCTTGCCATCGATGACGGCAGCCACACCATCAGCGCGCACCTCCAGCCGTCCGGCACCGGACCGCTCCCCATCACCCAGACACCTGGTGCCTCGCTGACCTTCTCGGACACCGTCTTACACGGCGGACTGGCAGGCACGCCCACAATCACGCTCGCAGGAACCACGGCGCTTACTCTGACCGGCAGCGGCTTCTCCGCCACCCATGACGGACCGCTCGCGGGAACGGGCACACTGACCCTCGACGCCTCCGGTGCGACCCAGACACTGGCCAACCGCTCCGCGCTCGCGCAAACGCCGCTCGCGGTCAACGCGGGCACGCTCGCGCTGGACGCATCGCAGTTCAACGCGCCAGCCACGCTGGCGTCCGGCACCACCCTTGCCGCCGCATCCCCCACGACCAACGGTCTGACCGCCTTCTGGTACAACGGCAACCACACCAACGCCGTGCTCAGCCGCGCAGCGCTTGAAGCGGCCGCCGCAGGCACGCCAGCCGCCGTCTCCATCCTTTCGGGCACAGACGGCGTCTTCACCTTCTCCGACCTCCGGCCGTTGGCCCCGCGCAATGAGTGGTGGCTACTGGTGTTACGCGGTACCCTCCACATCCCCGAAGCCGGTGATTATCTGTTCCATCTTGAGACCGATGACTACGGTTACCTCGGGATCGACGGATGCGACATTGCCACCAAGACACCCTGCGGCCTCTCCCACGCGCATGCCGGTCACCTTACGGCCGGTTCTCACGACATCCTCATTGGCCTCTCACAAATGACGGGCAACGCTTATCTGCGCATCCAGACCTCGCGCATGTTCACGTCCAAGACCGCGCTCCCGACCGCTTGGCTCACACCGCTCTCGTCGCTTTCGACTGTCAGCGGCGCAAGTTCACTCAATATCGCGAACGACGCGCACCTGCGCCTCACCTACGGCGGTGCCGGCTATCCGCAGACAGGCGGCGTAGGCTCGGCGATCCCGTACTTCTCCGCCGTGCGCCCCCTCCTCTCCGGCAATGCAACCACCGTGTTCAATAAGCAGGGCACGCTGGACATCGTCACCTTCGCCGCAGCCGCCGCAGACGGTTTCGCGGGACGCTTCGTAAACGGCGCGGGACGCACCACACTCGCGGCGCCCGACATTCTGGCCCCATCCGCCCGAATCTCGCTGTACGACGATACCACGTTCACGCTGACCGCCGACCAAACTGCGGCCTCCCTCTCCGGCACGGGCGGTCTCTCCTTCGGCGCACCGGCTACGATCACGATCATCCACAATGACGATGACTGCGACATCTCCGCTGACAAGACTTACACGCACGCCATCGATTTCGGCACTAACAGCGGTCTCGCGGTGGGCGACATCAACGGTGTTCCTTTCCTCTCCACGTCCGCTACCTCTGGCACCTGCACCGGCACGGACGGTCGTACCTACGGATTCAAAGGCATGCCGTCGCTCGGCCACGCAGGTAACGACCGCACCGCCGCCTCCGGCAACCTGCACAAGCTCCTCTATGACATGAACATAGAGGGGCGAAACTTGACCTGTGAACTCAACGGACTCGCACCGGACAAGACCTACGAACTGCGCATCTACCAGCGCTCGTGGAACGGGGTCAGTGTCAACGATCTTCGCAACCAACTCCTCGGCTTCATCGTCAACGATATCGGCCGGATCGATCACCAGTTCTCGTTCAGCGCCGACCTGACAAACACCGCCTACTATGTGGCCTACCGCTACCGCCCGTCGCCCTCCGGTGCACTGCGCGTGCGGCTCACGCCTCATATGCACAACAACACCTTGCACCTTTACGGGCTCACGAACGAAGAGGTGCCGACCAGCATCGCGTCTCCCGAGCCAACCACCACGCTCACGCTCGCGCCGCCCGCCGACGAGTCGGCCCATTATGCCGGCGCGGTCGTCGGCAACGGTGCGGTCACGGTGGCCGGTCCCGGCACCCAGATTTTCTCCGGCCCCAACATCTCCTCCGGCGGCCTCACCATCACCGGCGGCGCTGCCGCGCTACATGCCGGTACCATCATCGACAGTTCTGCCTTCGTCCAAACTCCGGGCGCGTTGCATACTGCGGGTCCGGTCGAGATCAACGGACTCAGCGGCAACGGCGCGCTCGCCCTCGGCCTGCCAGCCCCCGGTGACACCGCCCCCTCGACACCCTACCTCGTCTTTCTCTCGACGGACGCCTCCACCGGCATCTCGACGGACAAGACCTACACCCACCTCTACGATCTAGGCGGCGCGAATCCTGCCACCATCAATGGCGTCGCGTTCATCAAGGTGACCGGCAATACAGACACCTTCTCGGCATCGCCATCCCTCTATTCTCACAGCGGCGCCTCGTTCGCCGGTTCAGCACGAGGCCCCGTCCCGGCCGACTCCGCCCTCTACACGCTGCTGTTCGATATGTGCTATGTAGGCGGGGCTGATCCCGCACCCAGGAATACGACACTGACCCTCTCCGGACTCACACCGGGACGTCCGTACGAGTTGCGCATCTACAACCGCTCGTGGGGCTGGAACAGCAACCGCCAGCAGTTTATCGACTTCTGCAGCACACTGGATGGGGGTTACCGCGACAGCTTCTACTTCAACCCGGACGCGCTGGCACCCAACGCGCTGGTTTACCGCTACGTTCCGCAAAGTACCACGCTGAGCATCCGCGTCTCGAACACGACCAACAACAACGGCTGGCACCTCTACGCATTGACCAACGAAGACCTCAGCGACTCGGACGCGACGGGCGGTGGCCTGACGGTCGCTATCCCGGCAGACCGCACCGATACCTTCGCGGGCACGTTGGCCGGTCCCGCTCCGTTGACGAAGAGCGGCGCGGGTGGCCTGATGTTGACCGGCTCCTCGACTGCAAACGGTCCGATGACCATCGCCGCAGGCGGATTCGGTGCCGCATTCACGAACGACGCCCCGCTCACGACCGGTCCGGTCACATTCGCGGCCGGCACCGCGTATCTCTGGGACTGGAACGCCGTCGGCGCGGGCGGCACGTTGACCGCGGGCAGAATCGTCCTGCCGGACGCCTTCGCGATCATGGCGGCACAGGGCGGCCAACCGCCCGCCCGCTGGCCGGTCTTGGTTTCGGAAGACGCGCCCCTCGGGACGCCCCTCGAGTCGATCACACTCGTCGGGTTCCCGAACTCCGTGAAGGCCGAATATTCCGCCGACGGACGCACCCTTCTCCTGACCAATCAGCGCGGCTCAGTCATGACCATTCGGTAGCTGAACTAACAAAGGGTGCGATTCGGTTTCGACGAAGCCGAATCGCGCCCTTCCAAAAGCCCCGTCTTTCTGGCATGATACCCGTCTATGCAGACACGCCCCTCAGAAGAGTTTAACCAGCGCAACGCTTCGTTCGACAATCGGTTGCGCCCTACCCGCTTTGCCGACTTTGTCGGACAGCAGAAAGTCCGCGACCGGTTGATGCTTGCCGTCGAGGCCGCCCGCCAGCGCGGCGAGGCGCTCGACCACGTCCTGCTTTCCGGTCCGCCCGGCCTCGGCAAAACCACACTGGCCTTTATCCTCGGCGAGGCGATGGGTGTTGCGGTCAAAACCACCTCCGGCCCCGTGATTGACAAACCGGGTGACCTTGCGGGATTGCTGACGAGCGCCGACCCTGGCAGCATCATCTTTATCGACGAAATCCACCGGATGCAACGTACCGTGGAGGAGTATCTCTACTCCGCGATGGAGGACTTTGTGATCGACATCATGATCGATCAAGGTCCCAACGCACGCTCGGTGCGTCTGGAACTGCCGCGTTTTACACTGGTAGGTGCCACCACGCGCAGCGGCTTGATCTCGGCACCGCTGCGCTCGCGTTTCGGTATCGCCAACCGGCTGGACTATTATCACGCTGACGAACTGGCCACGATCATCGAACGCTCCGCTGCCAAGTTGGAGGTGGAGATTGAACCGGATGGCGCGCGTGAAATCGCCTTCCGTGCTCGCGGCACACCGCGTATCGCCAACAACCTGTTGCGCCGCGTGCGTGATTTTGCCCAAGTGCGTGCCGACAACTGCATCACGCAGGAGGTCGCCGCAGAAGCGCTCGCCCTGTTGGAAATCGATCCGCGCGGTCTCGACGAGATGGACCTGCGCATCTTGGAGACGCTGGTCCTAAAGTTCAACGGCGGACCGGTGGGCCTCAATACCATCGCGGTGTCGGTCGGCGAAGAGCCTGACACGATTGAAGAGGTCTACGAGCCGTTCTTGATTCAGGAGGGCTATCTGGAGCGTACCCCGAAGGGGCGTCTCGCCACGCCTGCCTGCTACAAGCGGCTCGGCGTCATGCCCGCCGCGCGTCAGAATGAGTTGGACCTGTAAGCGCGAATGTTACCGGGCGAATTGCCGCGAATAGGCATAACGAGTCTGTGCGCCTCCTTCGCGCGTTACCGTCAGCACCTTGTCATCCATGCTCAGCGCGGTAACCGGCATGACCGCCGCCCCTGCACTGGGCACAAGCGCGTAAAGCTGCCGTATCGTGCCGGCGGCCTGCTTGCGGTAGATCGCGGTCGGGATCGGGCGCACGCCGCCGTAGCCGGCCGACGAATCCGGCAGCCACCCCTGCACCACGGGCTCTTTCTGTCCCTTGACGATGGCCACACCGTCCGCACCGAACGCGGCCACGGCAAGCGTGGCGCCCTCGTCCAGCGTGACCACCTGCAGGCCGTCCACCCGCACATCGGGTGCATCGAAGTGGAAGAGCGTTTCATACAGGTGGGGCTTCCCGTCGAGCGCTTCCAGTTCGTCCGCGATGACAAACAGGTCCGGCTTCACGAAAAAGACGTGCCGCGTATGACGCACAACCCGCGCGGCGTTGGTGCCCCATCCCTCTTCAAACACGGCGGCGGCGTGCTCAAAGTCGGCGTGCTGTTCCCACACACACGGCTCGGGCTCTTTGACCACATAGGTGTCGCGCGGTGATTTGCGTCGGCATTGGTCCATCCCATCGACCATCACAAGATTATGGGCACGACTGCTGAGCACATAGCGACGCCAGTCGCTCGCGTCATAAGTGTAGACGCCGCCCTCCACCAGCAACGACTTGCCGAATGCGGTCAAAGTCACGCTCAGCTTGTCTTCGTGCTGGTGGCCGTAACCGAACGGCCCGCCGTCCATGCACAACCAGAGATCCTTCTGATCCCAACCGCTGCGCAGGATGAACTGACCGGCGTACGGAAAACGGTAGGAAGTCACCGCGGGCGGACGTCCCTCTTTGCCGCGCGTCGCGACCCAGCGGAACTCCTCCCGGTGCGGAAACAGTTTCGCGCCGGTCCTCATCCAGCCCTCCACCCCCCCGGCACCTGAGTCGTTCAACGCCGGCGTCCGGCGGGTCGGCTGCATCGAATAGAGAAAATAATCAAACATCCGTTCCATCTTGGCGACGTACGTGTCAGGCACCGCACAACCGGTCAGAGGCACCAGATTGATCGGCCCCAAAAAGTTATGGACCGAAACTCCATGATAGCCGGGCGCCAATTCGATCTGCGCACCATCCGGATACACCTGGATGTCCAGTTCGGCGGTCAATCGTTCCAACGCGGTGGCGCGCCACCGCGCGGCGTCCTTGAACTCGGGAAAGAGCGCGCCAACATGATACAAGCCATTCGCCTCCATGGTGAGCCAGTTGCCGGTGGTCTTGAAGGCCATCAGGTACTCGGCATGTTCAACGTAGCTTTTGAGGAAGAGCGTAAGCGCCTCATCATCAAACGCGCGGGCGGACAGAAAAAGGTGATACACATCCGGCCACACGCCTCCGGCACGGATACCGGCTTCGATTGTGCGCCAGCGCGAAAAGGGACGATTGTCCGGTTTCTTGACCGGCACGGGGCACGCCTGCACCCAGCTTTTCAACTGCGCGACAAATTCGACCGCGTACTTCTCGTCGCCGGTGGCGTAAAAGGCGCGGCCCAAGTCCTGCCACATCGGGTGACGGCTGAGCTGCCACGTCCACTCGTGATTGCGCGGCCACTTGGAATCGGGCTGTGTCGTGGGGTTGAATGCCCAATCGATGGTCTCGCCAAACGCCCACTCTATGCCGATGCTGGAGAGCCGACGTTGCAACGCCGCCTCGGCTCTGGGACTGACACGCGCCTTCTTGTTGGCCCCCGCGCGCTGCGGGTCAAAGGTCCAAGAGGGCGAAGTCCGCGTACGCAGATGTTGCGCAAACGCATGTTTCGCCGCCGTCCAGTCGGCGCGCGCCACCGCCGCCTTCACGTCCGCGAGTTCCGCCTGTTCCGTGTCGATCCGCGCAAAAAACTGCTCGTCCGTCAGGCGCGGCCCGACCTCGGGTTCTGCAGCCGATACACATAGCGCCATCCAGCACGCCGCCGCAACTCCGCACACCATCCCCATCTTCCGCTGTATCATAAAGAACTCCTAAATCCCAAATCCTAAATCCTCCTTTAGGTACGATTCAACCGCGTTGAATCGCTCCCAAAAACTCCCCTACCCGCTGCACGAAGAGCTCCGGCTGATCCACATGCACCAAGTGGCCGGCATCGGCGATCTCCGTGAAAACAGCCGCCGGGAACCAACCCCGAATCAGCGTTTCATCCGCCATCAACCGGAACGGCGAGGTCGCGCCCGCCACGAACAACGCAGGGCTCTCATACGGTGCCGTCAACGGCGGAGCGTCGCTCACCGTCCGGTAGTTGTCAATCAACGCACGCAACGGCACACGCCAAGCGAACCGCCCCTCCGCGTCACGCACAACGTTCTTCAACAGAAAATCGCGGGTGACCTGCTGCGGCACCCAGCGGCTTAACGCCTCGTCCAGTTCGCTGCGCCGCGTGGCTGCCGCCAGATCAAGCTGCTCGCAGGCCCGCAGGACAAACAGATGCACCGGCTGAATCGCGCGCGGCGAAATATCCACCACCACCACGCCGTTCAGTCGGTCACGGTGATCCGAAGTCATCTGCATGGCTACCTTGCCGCCCAGCGAATGCCCCAACACAACCGCCCGGTCCACACCCAGCGCCGACATTGTCTCCGCCACATCGTCGCCAATGCTCGGCAAGTCGAAATGCGCGACGCGCGGCGAACGCCCGTGGTTGGGCAAGTCCAGACAGATCACGCGGAAGCGATCCGCGAGCGTGGCGCGTATGCTGCGCCAATTCTCGCATGATCCCATCAGGCCGTGGAGTACGACAACAGTCTCTCCACGGCCTTCGCTCTCAGCGTACAGGATCATGTCACTTCGTCGTCATCCACTCCCGCACCGACTTCGCATCCAGCTTGCACATCAAGGCGGTCGCGCTCAAATCAACCTGCGCATCGCTCAATTCGGCCGACTCCAGTTCCATCAGGCGGTCGGCCAGCAACAACGCAGTCGCCAGTGCCTGCGTGCAGTCGCGAATGAAGGCCACGCGGCAACCGATCGGGTCATCCGGGTCGCCGTCGGCACGCAGCATGTGGCAGTCATACTCCACCACGCCCTTCCAGCCGACCTTACGCAGCGCCCAGAACATCTGCACCGTCTCCTTCAAACCTTCCGGCCCGATGAGCGGCGGGAAGTCGTTGTCGAACTGCCCTTTGATCTGGCTGCCGAAGTGCAGGAAGAAGAGCTTCTTCATGCTGGTCAGATAACCGACCGTATGCACGGCATTCAGGAGCGTCATACTCTCATGCTGCAAGAGTTCAGGATTCACACCGAAAAACTCCGGGTGTTTCAAGTGTCCGTAGATGAAGCCCACGGCATGCCCCGACGTCGGCAGGAACATGTGGCCGCGCGGCTCGTTCGGCTTGGGCTCGATCGTCGCGCCGATGTAATTCTTGAACTTCATCTTCTGGATGTAGTCGTAGGCGCCGTTCAAGCCGTCTGCCAGCCACTTGTAGACGTTCTTCCAATCAACATTCACCGGCACCTCGAAGCCGTCGCGCGCCACCCAATAGGTGAAATACTTGACCCCGAACAACGCGCCGATACGCAACGTACGCTGCACCTTCTTTTTGGCCAGTGCGCGGATCTTCGGATCGGGGTTGGTCAGGCCGCCCTTGCGAAAGAGCTTGTTGCCGTGCAGGCTACAGGTGGCGACGTTGGCCTTGAGGCCGGCTTTGTCCAGCACCTGTTTGATCGCACGCAATTTAGCGTACGTTTCGCTCTTAGGGTCCAGATCGTCTTCGGGCTTCGCCGGATCCCACGGCACCAGGTCATCGTCGTGAAACGACGTCGCCTCAATCAACCCTTCGCCAGCCGCATCCGCCAGCAACTTCGCCACGTCCAACGAATCGATCGCGGGTAGCACCGGCCCTCCGAACGGGTCGCTCAGCGGATTGCCGACGCACCAGAACGGCATCGAACGCAGCGTCACGGGATCAATGTTGTAACCTTTTTTCGCCATCGTACACCTCTCTCCTTTTTAGTTCCTAATGCGGGCAGAGCCCGCAACCCTCACCCCGGCCCTCTCCCAAGGGGCGAGGGTGAAAACAACTTGTTTTTATCGAGCTGCAACTCCTAAATCCCAAATCCTAAATCCGGTTTGACTCAACCGCGTTGAGTCAAACCGGGAAACATCGCCTCGTAATGCGGTAACGGCGCGAAGATACCGCCGCTCTTGGCGTAATAGTCGGCATCCAGATTGAACACGCCGCGCTCGGTCTTCGACCACGCCGCGTCGGGGTGCGGATGATAACTGCGCATCGCCGCCCAGTTTTTGTAGTTCTGGTGGCCGTTGGTCTCGAGCAGCCCGAGGCCCTCCAGCCCAGGGAACGAACCCAGCCGCGCGGCAACGCACTTGTTCCACTCGACCAAAATCGGATTGACGGTCAGATCGGCGCAGAAGCAGGGCACGCCCTTGTCATGGGCGACGCGCGCGATCTTCATTGTCATGCTCAACGTTTTCGCGATTGCCTTGAGCGCAATCGCGCGGTACCCCATTTCGATGCGCTTTACCGCATCCTTGTCGGTGTGCGCGCTTTCGTCTGCAGCGAGCCGCACGGGAATATCGTGAACGTCGATCTCGTTCTCTTCGTCAAACGGCTCCTCGATCAGGGCGATCTGCTCGAACGCGCCGATTTTTTTGGCATGATCCAGCAGCCGCAACAGCGTCTCTTTCTTTTCGTAACGTCCGTTCGCATCAAAGTAGTACGGCAACTTGCCGCTGACCGAATATGGTGTACGGCATCCATCCAACGCCGCATGGATCGCGCTCAGACGCGCCATGTCCTTTTCCAGCATCTCCTGCTGCGTGCCGGGCTGCCCGATCTTGATCTTCATGAAGAAGTAGCCGTCGTTCACAGCCTGCCGGATTTCCGGTATCGGAATTGCATAGGCCATCAGCGGAATCGATGCCACCTTCGGATGACGCTGCGCCAACGCCGGGCGATACGCCTCCGGAATCAGGGCATCGAATGTCGTCAGGCCGTTCTCCTTGGCGTAGAGCAGCCAGGCCGCGTTGTCGACCCCCACCAGCGCATTGAGCGCGAATGTCTGGCGCAGTTTCGGATGCCGTGTGATCTGCTTTCCGTAACGGTAGACTTCTTCAAAGAGGGCGTCGTTGAGCGCGACAGGATCGGTGAACGTCTGCCCTTTCAACAGACGTAGCGCGTGAGCCGTCATCGCGAACATCAGTGCATTCCCCGCGCTTTCAGAGTGTTCGGCAAAGACCTTGGCGTCGCTCCATAACGTACTGTGCGTGCAGATGCCGATGCCGTGCTTCCCGCTGGTACTGCGAATCATCGCGGCACTCTGCCAGATATTGGTCAAGTACCCGCCTTTGAACCCGAACGGACGCAGCAACGGCTCGCGCTCGAATTCGCACCCGGTATCCGCCACCGTGATGCGCCGGGCACCTGGACGGGCGCTCCCGCCGGAAGTCACGCATCCGCCGGCCGCCGCAACCCCGGCCCCCATTGCTGCCACCTTCATGAATCCGCGTCGTGTCATACTACTCGCCTCTCCTTCGTTTTTCACCCTGCCTTCAGTCCTGCCTTCGCATACTGCGCCTTGAAAAAATCACCTTCGCGCTTCATCTTCGCCACAGCGATCCGGCGTCGCTCGCCTTCGGGCAACGCGGACTCTTCCGGCGTGAACAGCGTCCATTCGCAATGAACCGACGCCGGCACCACAAGCTTGAGCGTGTTCAGCAGCTTCAGGTAACGCTCCCACGGCACCGTACCTTCGTCACCGAAAACCGTCTCCGGCACCCAACGCCCCTTCTTCTGGGTCCAGACGAAATCCTTGAGACAGATACTGCGGATATAGGGCGCGATCAGCCGCAGCGCGATGCTCCATGAACCGTTCGACTCAGCGACCGCGTGCCGCACATCGTATTGGCAACCGATCCACTGCGGATCAAGTCCTTTGAGCACGGCATGAACATCCCACACCGCGCCGCCGAACAGGGTGTCGTTCCATGCGTAATGATTCTGATAGCACCCCGTGATGCCGCAACGCTGGTTCAATGCAGCCAGCGCGGCGGTCTGCCGCCGCAAACGCTCGATGGTATCTTCGACACTCACCTTATGGTCATACGCGAAATACCCCATGCGATAAACTTGGACGCCGCACTGCGCCGCTGTCTTAAGCGTGCGCTCCGCCAACGGCTCGTCGGCCGCCTGAATGGCCGTCACGATCATCCGCACCTCAAGTCCCTGCTTGCGCGCGGCCTCGACGGCGCGCGGCAAATCCTGTTCGACCCGCTCCGGCTCGACATGCCCCTTGGGCCGCACCGTCAGATCAATGCCGCCGTACCCCGCCTGCGCCACCGTTTCAGCCAGATCATCATAGCCCAGCCAACCCAACGACTTCGAGAACACATGCAGGCGAACCGCCTCCGGCGTTTGCGCCCGCGCCATGCCCGTCGGCACCGCAGCAACCATCGCCGCCCCCGTCAAAAACTCGCGTCGTGTCATAAAGTATCCTTAAACATCGTTCGCTCAAAGGTACCACACGCAGATTACGACGTAAATAAGTAACCTGTTTTTTATCGCCTTTTTAGCCGCTAAGGCACTAATATGACGGGCATGCATTCGATACTTTTTCAATTGGGTTCGTTACCGCCGATCCGTTCCTACGGACTTTGCATGGCATTAGGCTTTCTGTTGGGATGGCTGGCCGCCGCTCGTCTTTGCAAACGTACCGGGCAAAATGCCGACGCGCTCGCCAACCTGCTCACGTGGCTTATGCTGTCGGCTGTCGTCGGCGCGCGCACGGCTTACGTGTTGGAGCACTGGACGACTGAGTTTGCGGGGAATCCGCTTTCGGTACTCCGTGTCGATCAAGGCGGACTGATGTTTTACGGCGGACTGATCGCCGCAGCAATCGTGCTGATTGTCTACACGCGCATCTGCCGAATGCACCTTTTTCAAGTCACCGATCTCGTGCTGGCGGTCCTGCCCCTCGGCCATGCCCTTGGACGTATCGGTTGTTTCATGCACGGCTGCTGCTACGGCAAAATCACTGATTCCTGGATTGGAGTCTGCTTCCCGCGCGAGTCGCCGGCCTGGTGGGAGCAGGTTTCAGCCGTGCCGCCGTTGATCGAACGCACCGCCTTGAAAAGCCTGCCCGTGATCCCCACGCAACTGATCGAGTCCGCCGCGAACGCATTGCTTTTCGTCCTGCTCTTCTCGCTTTATCCGCGCAAACACACCGAGCGCGGCTTCATCACGGGGTGCTATCTGATCGGATACGGCGTACTGCGGTTCGGCATCGAGTTTCTGCGCGGTGACCCGCGCCTGGCGGTCGGCCCGTTCTCGATCAGCCAGACCATCAGCCTCGGCCTCTTCGTGCTGGGTGTGCTCTGCCTCGCGTACGCGCGCTTCGCAAATCGATTGTTGCGACCACGCAGTGGCTCGCAACGATGAGTGTAAAAGTGGCGGCGTGACCGCCGCCGGGCAAGCAGACGCTTGCCCCTCCCGGCGCTTCGCGAGCCGCGCCACTTGAGCGTTGAGAGCTGAACGTTGAGTTTTCCCTCCGCGCACTGAAATCGTCTAAATACCTGTCCCTTAGTTGCCCCTTTCAGGGCTGATAATCGATCCCGATAGCGATCCCGATCCCGATTTGGATGAAACCATGAAACCTTGAAACCATGAAACCAAAGAGCGTTCAGCGTTCTACGTTCCTCAGAGCCCCTGCCCGCAGCACTTCTTGTATTTTTTACCGCTGCCGCACGGACACGGATCGTTGCGCCCGACCGAAGCGCGCGACTGAACCGGCTGCGGCCCGCTGGCCTGCGGCGACGGCGCACGATCAGAAAGCGCATCCAGCATCGCATCGAACCCGGCCACCGCCGAATCCGGCACATCCACCGACGGCGACCGTCTGCCGGACGGCTCTGCCCCAGGCTGCGGCTGCACCCCGCCCGCGAGCATGTTGACGTCCGAATGTACGGTCTGCACACGCGCCGGTCCGGCCGACATCATCCGCTGGAAGTTCTGCAGCGTGGTCGCACGGAACACCGAAGTCGCCACCTCGGTTTTGATATTCGTCATCAGTTCCTCGAACATGTTGAAGGCCTCGCGCTTGTACTCAATCAGCGGATCGCGCTGGCCGTACGCCCGCAGATTCACACCGTGGCGCAGTTCATCCATCGCACGCAGGTAATCCTGCCACTGCCGGTCGATGCCACTGAGAAACACCGCGCGCTCCATGATCGGCAGCACCTGAGGGTCCTCCACCGAGCACTTCAGTTCGTACGCCTCTGCGACCCGCGCATACACCACCTCGGCTGCTTTTTCCGGCTCGCCTTTAAACGACGCAACATCCTCCACATGCAACGCCACCGGGAAGGTTTCGGTTACCCAGGCGACCAACTCCTCTGGTTGCGCTTCTTTGGCCGAGGCAAGGCAACGCTCGCACTGCGTCAGAATCAAATCGTTGAACACATCCAGAATGTGGGGATGCGCGCTTTCCGACATCAACACCTCGCCGCGCAAGTCGTAAACGACCGTACGCTGCCGGTTCATCACATCGTCGTACTCCAGAGTGCGCTTGCGGATCGCGAAGTTCTGCTGCTCCACGCGGCGCTGCGCTGTTTCGACCGAACGGTTCAGCCACTTGTGCTCAAGCGCCTCGCCCTCCTGCATACCCAGACGCGTCATGATGCCGGAGATGCGGTCCGATCCGAACAGGCGCATCAGACTGTCTTCGAGCGAGATGTAAAACTGCGAGGAACCGGGGTCGCCCTGACGTGCGCAGCGGCCACGCAACTGCCGGTCGATACGACGCGACTCGTGCCGTTCGGAACCGATGACATGCAGACCGCAAGGCTTCTCGATCAGTAGCTCGCGCAGCGTCTTGCGGCCGTTGTCGTATTTGTCCTCCAACTTGATCTGTGACTTGATCGTAGAGTCAGGCACCCAGACCACGCCCTCGCCAAGCTTGATGTCCGTACCACGGCCCGCCATGTTGGTCGCAATCGTGACCGCACCGGGCTGGCCCGCCAGCGCGACGATCTCCGCCTCGCGTGCGTGGTTCTTGGCGTTCAGCACATTGTGCGGGATCTTCGCCATGCGCAGCATGCGGCTCAGCACTTCCGAGGTTTCGACCGTCACCGTGCCCAGCAGCACGGGCTGGCCGCGCTGGTGGCGCTGCTCCACTTCGCTGATGATCGCCTTGTATTTCTCGCGCTGGGTTTTATAGATCTGGTCATTGCCGTCCACGCGGCGCACCGGCCGGTTGGTCGGGATCACCACCACATCGAGCTTGTAGATGTCGTGGAACTCTGAAGCTTCGGTTTCCGCCGTACCGGTCATGCCGGCCAGCTTTTTGTAGAGCCTGAAATAGTTCTGGATCGTAATCGTCGCCAGCGTTTGCGTCTCGCGTTCAATCTCGACGCCCTCCTTGGCTTCGACCGCCTGATGCAGGCCGTCGCTCCAGCGCCGCCCCGGCAGGATGCGTCCCGTGAACTCGTCCACGATGTAGACGTGATTGTCCTGCACCACATAGTCCACATCTTTTTCGTACAGGCAGTAGGCACGCAGCAATTGGTCAACGTTATGTACCCGCTCGCTGCGAATCATGAAATCGGCCTGAAGCTGCTGGCGGCGCTTGGCGCGTTCTTCCGCGCTCAGCGTCTCATCCCCGTCGAGTGCTGAGAGCGCGGAGATCAGATCGGGCATCACAAACATCTCGGGGTCGGAGGGCGAAAGCGTCTCGTTGCCGCTATCGGTCAGCGCCACCTCGCGCGTCCGCTCATCGATCGTGAACAGCAGATCCTCACGCAGATCACGCGCCTCTTCCTTGCGCATCTCGGTCATCATCATACTCTCGACCTGCTCGTGCAGACGGCGCACTGCAACCTCTTCGATCATGTGCAGGAACTGCTTATGCTTGGGCATGCCGTGATACACCTGATACAGCTTGCGCATGGCCGTCTCGTCGTCTTCCTCTTCGAGCGCCTTCTTGGCCTCGGCAATGAAGCGGTTGCAGATCTCATTCTGTTCGCGCACCAGCCGCTCCACACGCGGCTTCAACTCGACATACTGCGCGGTCGAGGAGTGCGCCGCCGGGCCGGAGATAATCAACGGCGTCCGCGCTTCGTCGATCAGAATGCTGTCGACTTCGTCGATGATCGCGAAATAGTGCCCGCGCTGCACCACCTGTGCCGCTTCGACGGCCATGCCGTTGTCGCGCAGGTAGTCGAAACCGAACTCGCTGTTGGTGCCGTAGGTTATATCGCAGGCATACTGTTCGCGCCGCTCGGACGGGGTCATGTTGTTTTGGATACAGCCGACCGTCAGGCCGAGATACTCCAGCACATGCCCCATCCACTGCGCGTCACGGCGGGCCAGATAATCGTTCACCGTCACCAGCCGCACATTCTGCCCGGAGAGCGCGTTCAGATACAGCGGCAGAGTCGCCACCAGCGTCTTACCCTCACCCGTCTGCATCTCGGCGATCTTCCCCTGGTGCAGCACGATGCCGCCGATGAGCTGCACATCAAACGGCACCATGTCCCAGACCAGCTCATGTCCGCACACCTCGCGCGACGTGCCACACAGCCGCCGACAGGCGTTTTTGACGACAGCAAAAGCCTCGCATAGCAGATCGTCCAGCGACTCCCCCTGCGCCACGCGCTCCTTAAACTCGACGGTCTTGCCTTTAAGCTGATCGTCGGTCAGCGATTGGTAGGACTTTTCAAACTCGTTGATCTGTTCTACCAGCGGCTGCATCCGCTTTAGATCGCGTTCATTTTTCGTTCCGAAAATCGTTTTGATTAAGTTCATGTGTCAACCTTGTGCTCCTAAGGGCTAACGCAAACTGCCCTTCCTGATGAAAATCGGAGTTTTATTTAATCACACTCGACCGCCTGTTTCCAGTTCAACCTTTGACCAATGAGTAATCGGTTAGTGACAGAGGAGTACGAAGATCGTGCGTTTCTGATGAAAGGGGGTGCGGTTTTTGGACATGATTTCCCGCTACGCGGGCGCATGAACGACATGATTTCCGTCCGACTTGTGAGTGCCGAAATGGACACAAACCACGCGCTCGACTCGCGTGCCCCCCTGCCACTAACCGATTACGATTACCGCCGCGTGTCGCGTTGACGACATGGGCCGGAAACCGTATCATCACCCCCAACTAACTATCCGTTATTCACCATTTGTTATTCGCTCTCCTATGGCGCTTTTATCTCTTCGCAATGTCAGTGTCAGTTACGGCGGCCCCGCCGTATTGGACGAAGTCAGCTTCAGTGTCGAACCCGGCGACCGCGCCTGCGTCACAGGACGTAACGGCGAGGGCAAGTCCACCCTGCTCAAAATCATTGCCGGCACCATCCAGCCCGACACGGGCGAGATCATCCGTCAGCCGGGCCTGCGTACCGCCTTTCTGACGCAGGACGTGCCGCGCGATACCGACGGCACCGTCACCGACATCGTCGCGCGAGGCTTGAGCCATGAGGCCCGCGATACCCACCACCCTGGCCCTGCGCTGTTTCTGACCCAACTCGGGCTGGACGGTGACGCCCTGTTCAATACGCTCTCAGGCGGCATGCGCCGTCGTGTGCTGTTGGCGCGTGCTTTGGTCGCCGATCCCGACCTGTTGCTGCTCGACGAGCCCACCAACCATCTGGACATCGCAACCATCGAGTGGCTGGAAGGCTTTTTACGCAAGAGCCGTTGTGCCTGTCTCTTCGTCACGCACGACCGCGCCTTCCTCAAGCGGGTAGCGGTGAAGGTGCTTGATCTCGACCGCGGCCAGCTTGTCGGCTGGGATTGCGACTATGAGACCTTCCTGCAGCGTAAGCAGGACCTGCTCAACGACGAGGCCGTCTACTGGGAGCGCAAGAGCAAGCGGCTCGCCCAGGAAGAGGCCTGGATCAGGCGCGGCGTCAAGGCACGTACCACACGCAACGAAGGCCGCGTGGCGGCACTGCTCCAACTGCGTGAAACATTCAAGCAGCGGCGCACCCAGACCGGCGTAAGCCGCATGCAACTCGATGCGGCCGAAGCCTCCGGCGAGCAGGTATTGAAGATCGAAGGACTCTCTTTCGCCTACCCTGGCGGCGAAACGCTGATCCACGATTTCAGCGCCAAGGTTCTGCGCGGCGAGCGCATCGGTATCATCGGCCCCAACGGCTCCGGCAAGACCACGCTGCTCGATCTGATGTGCGGACGCCTGACACCCGACGCCGGCAGCGTGACGCTGGGCGCGCGCGTACAGATCGCCTTTTTTGACCAGCTTCGCGCCCGGCTCAATCTGGAAGCCACCGTAGTCCAGAACCTTGCCGGCGACAGGGACGAAGTCTCCGTGGGCGGCGTGCGTAAGCATGTGTTCGGCTACCTTGGCGATTTCCTTTTCACGCCGGACCGTGCGCGCACACCGGTCAAGGCGCTTTCGGGCGGCGAGCGCGCACGGCTGTTGCTGGCCAAGCTGTTTCTGCAGCCCGGCAACCTGCTCGTGATGGACGAGCCGACCAACGATCTGGACATCGAGACCCTAGAGTTGCTGGAGGAGCAGTTACTGAATTATGCCGGCACGCTGCTGCTGGTCAGCCACGACCGCACCTTCCTCGACAACGTGGTCACCAGCACATTTGTGCTGGAGGGCGATGGACGCGTGGCACTCTACCCCGGCGGATATGCCGACTGGCTATTGCAACGCCCCGCGCCCGAACCCGATGATACCGCCAAAAAACCGGTTGAAACCAAGACACGGCCTGCGCGCGTACAGACCCGGTTGAGCTTCAAGGAGAAACGGGAGCGCGAGGAACTGCCCGCGCAGATTGAAGCGCTGGAGGCCGAAGTGGCGGCCCTGCACGAGACGCTGGGTGATGTCGCCCTCTACCAGAACGACCCCGACGCCATCGCCGCCGCGCAAGCGCGTCTGCCCCAGGCCGAGGTAGAACTGGAGGCCGCCTTCGAACGCTGGGCCGAAATCGAAGAACTTGCTGCCAGCTTCGAACCATGAACCATGAAACTTTCGCGAAACCTATTCGCCAGATTCGCGGGGTGCTGGGGAAGACAGGGCAAGGACGGGTAGACGTTCGTCCCTTCCACCGCTCTGCGGCTGGGCTTGCAAAACCGCCGCCTTCCGCCTAAACTCACGGCGTATGATTTTCAGGAGGTTCCAGCATGTCTGTTCATCGTAGCCGTCCGCCCAACAGCGGGCCGGTGATTGTATTCACGGAGCGGCAAAACGGCATCGTCGCCGCAGGCATCACTGTGTTGTGCGCAACACTGGTCACTGGCTTCATCGCGCTGATCCTGTGGGCCGTGTTCTCGTTGCTCTCGGCGGTCTCCGTGGTCTTGACCCCGTTGATTGTTGCGTTGATCCTGACCCTACTGCTCAAGCCCTACTACCTCTGGCTGCACCGTCGGTTGCGCCGCTCCAATCTGCTGGCGCTTCTCGTGCTCTTTCTCTCGATCCTGATCCCGCTGGCGGCGTTATTCTTCTTTTTCGGCACACTGTTTGTGACGCAGCTTGTATCGCTGATCGAATACCTGCCCGCACTTTTTGAACGCGTCACCACCGCCATGACTGAATCCCATCCGGGCCTACAGGCTTTCCTCGCCAAATACGGTCTGGAAGGGAAAATCCCGCTACTGACCGCCCCAAGCACCTATATTGCCTCTCTGACGGAGCACATCTCGTTCGACGATGTAAGCGGCAAAGCGCTCTCTGTCGGCATGGGCGCGATCCGCTATGTCGCCTCGTTGGTCGGCTGGCTGGTGGTGCCGGTCTATTTGATCTACTTCCTGACGGCTCGGCCTTTCTCCGGACGCGACGTCGAAACCTTCCTGCCCTTCCTCAAGCCCGCCACGCGCCGCGACGTCGCCTATCTGATCGACGAATTCATCACGATCATCGTGGCTTTTTTCCGCGGCCAGCTTACGATTGCTTTTATTCAGGGCCTGTTGTTCGGTGCGGGCTTCTGGCTGGTCGGGCTACCCTACGGATTTCTGATCGGCCTGACTCTCGGCTGCTTCAACCTCGTCCCGTATCTCGGCAATGTCATCGGACTGGCTGTCACCCTGCCGATGGCCGTTTTCGGCGAGGGAGGCAACATCATGCGGTTGGTCTTGGTACTCGCTGTGTTTTGTGCCGTTCAGGTACTGGACGGTTACTTCATCACGCCGCGCATCCAAGGCAAAAAGACCGGCTTGAGTGATCCGGCCATCATTTTTTCGCTGCTCTTTTGGGGCGTGGTTTTTAAAGGCATTTTGGGCGTGTTGCTGGCGATTCCGCTCAGCGCCTTTATCGTGGTCGCCTGGCGCCTGTTGAAAAACAAGTACATCAAGGAACTGATCTGACATGAAAAAACGAATGCTCACGGGTGTGTTGCTCGCGGTCGCCGTGGTCAGCGGATGCGCGAGTTTCATCGACTACCCCTATTTCACCGTCAAGGAGTCCGGACTCAATTGGGTTTCGATCCGCCACTACAGTTATCGCACCAAACCGATTCAGCGCGTGGCTGTCCGTATAGACGGCAACGGTATCGTGACGGTGCGCGAAGGCAGCAGCCTGCTGGTGACCCACCCCTTCGCCGCGAATCACAACGACCCGAACTGGAACGACGTGGTAGAGTCACGCATCACGCTGCCGCGCGAAGAGGTCACCCGCATCTTCCAGATGTTGGTCGACCAAGGGCTTTTCAAGGACCGACGCAAAGGTGACAGCATCAACACCAATGAAGCGATTTTCGTTTCAGCCAATATCCAAAATAAGACCTGCGGTTCCGAGGACGATATCTTCGGCAGTGATCCGAATCTCGCGGAGCACCTGAAGAGCGTCATGCTGATGTTCTACCGCCCCCAACCCAGACGCCGACGTTAAAACAGGAGCATCCGCCATGTCTACCCATCGTTTGATCGCGAGTCTCATCTTGCTGGCCGCCCTCTCCGGCCGGGCGGAGCGTCTGTTTGTCGGCATCCTGGAGGCGGACAGCATCCGCAACATCCACTACAGCACTGCCGCGTTCGGCCGTGTTGCTGATCTACCGTTGGTGCAGGAGCAGGTCCGCGCCCGCCTCGATCAGGCACTGCTGCTGCCTGCGCAAGTCGGTATCGCAGTCGCAGCGCCTCTTAGAATCGTGCAGTCGGTCGATCCCGACACCCCGCTCGCGCCCGACAATCCCGCGAGCGTGGCTATCATTCCCTTGGCCGACGACGGCACACTGATCCGCCAAGCCTTCGCGGCAGCCTATGGGCAACACAAGACGCAAGGCGCTTTCACGCTCTACGAAGCGCCCTCCGACACAAACCGCGCCCCGCGCGTGGCGGTGGCGGTGGCGGACCGTTATCTGTTCACCTCGGTTTCGCTCCCTGCGCTGACATGGGGCTGGCAGAATCGCGCGAAGTTCCTCGAAGCACCGGCGCAGAGCCTGCCGGGAACCTTCCGCATTCTGGTCAATCCACAGCGCATAGCGGATCTGACCGGCGCGCGCAGTGCGCAGGCGGCGGAGACCGTCGATCTCGACCAATTGCTGCGCGAGTGCGAGAGCCTTTCGTTCTCGTTCACGCTGGAGGGCGCGGCGCTGGGGCTTACCCTGCGCGCCACCGCCAGGCAAGGCTCGGAGCTTGACGCGCTGCTCGCTTCGTGGCGAGCGCCTTCTGAGCCGCTCTGGCACGCGGTGCCGGATAACGCATTCTTCATGTCGCTCGGTGCCGCCGACCGACCCAGTCTTTGGACGCCCTTCTTGGGCAAGCGGCGTCACCGACTTTACGCACCGACCGCTGGTCGCCTAGCACCGCAAGCCGTGGCGGGCGACCGCTTGGACTATATCGTACCGACCCGCAACGGCAAAGGGCTCTGCTGGGTGCAACTCCTGCCGCTCAAAGATCAGGAGGCGGCCCGAAGCGCGATCCGATCGCTTGCTGACACCGACAACACCACAAACGGCGTCGCATTCAAACACCTGCACCAGCGCGAATCGGGAGGGACGACCATCGAGACGTATGCGGTCATACCGCAACAACCAACACCACCGAAGAAATCGCAGGAAGCGACACCCCCGACGACCGCTTCACCCTCAGTCAGCCACATTCTGCTGTCGCTGCTTTTGAAACGCGCCGTGCTGGAATGCGCCGTCCACAACGGCTACTGCGTTGTCGTGCTCGGCCCCGAAGGTGCGATCGACGAGCAGTTGCCGCCTGCCTCGTTTACCGAACGACCGCTGCCGCTCAATCGGCGGATCGGCGGACAGGATCCGGCGTTGTCTCCGGATCTGGCCTTCGGGGGACTCCTGCGTGCGGCGGAACTGATACGACACACGGTCACGATCATGCCGGAAATCAAGCCCGAGCAGGCGCGGCTGCTGCCACGCGGCGGCGACGGCGCACTTTTCGGGGTCATACGCAATGACCGCACGCTGATTGCCTCACTACGTGTGCAAGCCAATGAAATCGCCGCCTTGCAACGCCTCAACCGCGAAGGCCGGGCCGTCCTGCAAGAGGTTTTCTTTCAGATCTTCGCCACCCAGATGATGGAAACGAAAAAAACGCAGGAGAAGTAAGAAGTAAGGAGTAAGAGGTAATAGGTGAGAGGTAATAGGGCAGTGGGCAGTAGGTCAGTGAGAATAGGGCGCTTCAAATTACCCGTCCCTTCGTTGTCCAACTTTTTGTGACCACCAAGTGGTCACAAAGATGAGGTTAAAACCTTGCACCACGCAGCCGCGCCCCGCCCGTGACCATTCACAGCATTTCGGGCGCTTTTTTGGGCTCTCCCCGCGCGGTCCCGCCATTGCATGCCCCTTGCGCGCCCGGCGCCCATCTTCCTGCCCGTTTTCACACTCTCACCCCCAAAAAAACCTGCGCCTCTGAGTTAAAACCCCGAAACCAAAACGCCGCGCCAGCGGCGTTTACCCCGTCACTTCCTCCATCACATCGGCCACGTGCACGACTGCATCCGGCATGGCCAGAGCGCGAATCGCTTGGCTCATGCGCTTCAGTAGCACGGGGTTCTCCATCTTGTTTTTCACATAACGCATCAGCGAACGTCCGGTCAGTTCCTTTTGGATGCCCACGTCCGCACCATGAGAGCGTGCCAACGCCGTGGCATTGGCCTGTTGGTGATCGCGCACCGCAGTGGGCAATGGAATCAAGAGCGCCGCCTTACCCAGCAAACACAGTTCAAAGCAGGTCGAGGCACCAGCGCGGCAGATCACCAGATCGGCTGATGCGTAAGCACGCCCCATCTCCGCAATGAAGGCTAGCGTCATGGCAGGCACCCCCGCTGCCGCATAGGTCCCGCGAATACGCTCCTCATCCGCCGCACCACACTGATGGATCACAAAGAGCCGTTCCGCGCCCGACTGCTTCAGCAGACACATGGCCTGCGAGGCCAGTGCGTTGATCTTCTGCGCGCCCTGGCTACCGCCGGTCACCAGTACGGTAAAGGCCCCCTCGGGAATCTCGCTGAAGCGCGGCTGTCCCGCCAAATCAGCACGTACCGGCAACCCCGTGTGCCGCGTGGCACGTCCCGGCAACCATTGCTTCGTCTCCTCAAAACTGATCGCGGTCATCTCCGCATACCGCGAAAGGAAGTCAACCGCCTTGCCCGGCACAGCGTTGGCCTCGTGCAGCACGACCGGCACTCTCCGCAGACGCGCGGCCAGCACAGGCGGCAGGCTGGAGTAGCTGCCCATGGCCAGCATCGCGTCGGGACGGAACCGCCTTACGCCACCCAGGCACGTCCAGAACGAGCGCACGAGAGCCGGTACCGTACGCAACCTGAGTTGGTGCGCACCGGTCGCGAACACCGCACCGTCCCAGCCATGTAGCGCAGCGTTTTCGATGTCCCGGCCGGACAGCCAGACCTCCACCTCGTGTCCGCGCCGTTTTAGCTCCTGTGCCACCGTCAGTCCGGGAAACACATGCCCCCCGGTTCCGCCGCATGCTACCACGATCCGTTTCGGTTCCATCTCACGCCCCCTTCTTTGTCTTGCGCCGCCACACATCACCGAGCATCTCGCGTAATTCGTTGCGGCTCACAATGGCCATGGCACCGACGTATACGACCACGCCGGTTACGACGGTGACCGCCATCGCCACGATCTCAGCCCCCTTGGTCAGGCCCTCCTCCCCCTGCCCCAGCAGATACCGACACAACGTGTACGCAGACAGCGCGGCAACCGCCATCACCGCCGCGCAAAGCATCGCGCGCACCACGGCACCGGCGAACCCCGCCACCCGCAGAAAGTCCCCGCGCCGCCGCAACAGCACCGCGAGCATGGTTCCGTTTGTCAGACTGGTGAGCACGGTCGATCCCGCGATGCCGACATGCTTCCAGCCGTGCGGCAACCAAATCACGCTCGACACATTCATCGTCACATTCAACACCAGACCCACCATGCTCACACGCACCGGTGTTTTGAGATCCTGCAAGCCATAAAAGACAGGCGTCAACGCCTTTTGCAAGCTGAACACCAGCAAGCCCGGTGCATAAGCGGCCAGCGCCCGCGCACTGAGCATTGCCGAGGTCTCGTCAAAACGTCCGCCCTTGATGTTATAAATCAGCGAGATCAGCGGCAACGCCAAAACCAGCAGTGCGGCGGAACACGGTGCCATAATCACGGCCAGATTGCGGATAGCGCGTTCGAGCGTCTCGCGCATCAGCGCGGTGTCGCCGGTCGCGGCCTGACGCGAGAAGGTCGGCAGCAGCACAGTCATGAACGCCGTACCGAACATACCCAGCGGCAGATACACAATCCGCTCCGCATACTCCAGTGCCGCCGGTGCAGCAGGATCAGCCCAAAACGCCAGCAGCTTATCGAGACACACATTGATTTGGATGACGCCGATACCCAGCGCCGCCGGTGCCATCAGCCCCAGCACGCGACGCAGCTTGGGATCGGACAGCAGTGCGCGAAACTGTAGCTTGAAGCGGAACCCCTCACGGGCAAGCGCCGGCAGTTGGAACAGCACCTGCGCCAGTCCGGCGGCCAGAATCGCCCAGCTCAGCACAATGATCTGTTTCTCCGGCAGACCGCGCAACAACGGACACGCCACGCAGAGCGTCACGATCCATATTAGATTCAGCAGGAACGGCGTCAGCGAGGAGATCGCAAAGCGTCCGAACGTGTTCAGCATGCCCGAGAGCAACGCCGCAACGCAGATCAGCAGAGCATAAGGCAGCATGATGCGCAACATCGGCAAAGGGATCAGCCAGCGGCTATCGGGCGGCAGCAGGCGCGCCAGCGGCCACGTCAGCAAGATCCCGAAAAGAGTCACCGCACCCAATACCACCACCAGCAGGCTGATCACGCGCACCGCAAACCGCAACGCGCTATCGCGCCCCTCCTTTACTAGTGACTCGCTGAAGACCGGGACGAACGCGCTCGACAGCGCCCCCTCGCCGAACAGGCGGCGGAACAGGTTCGGAACGATGAAGGCCAGATCAAAAGCGGACTTGAGCGCCGACGTACCGAAAAAATACGCCATCACGATCTCGCGCACCAGTCCCAGCACGCGGCTGACCGCCGTCATCAGGCTCACGACCGAGACTGACCGCAATACACGCGGGGCAGGCTCCTGTGCGGCGCTCACGGGCGTTCCTCCTCGGCCGACGCAGCCCGTTTCGCCCCTCCCTTGCGGAAGCAGATATGCTCCACCGCATCGTGGAAGTTTTCCGCGCCGTCTAGCAGTTTGATCTCTACACGCACATAAAAGACGGGCACCGGCGTAGTCTCCAACCGCGGGAAGCGTACCGCGTCCTTCTCTGTCGTCATCAGCGCGTCGGCGTGCAGGTCGGCCGCGCGGTTCACCGCGTCGATAATCTCCTGCGCGTGGTAGCGGTGGTGGTCGGCATAGCGCTCGCAATGAATCACGCGTGCCCCCATCAGGCGCAGCGAATTTTCAAAACTCTGCGGCACCGCGATACCCGAGAGCGAGGTGACCGTGCGTCCCTTGAGCCAGTCCAGCGGCACCCGTTCCGCCGTGTAGACATTCTGCAGGTAACGCGGCTGGTGGCAGCACTCAATGATCTCCGCGTGGTCGTTTAACTCACGGATTTGCTGACGTAACGCTTCAGAGTTGCCATCCGACTTGGTGATGAAAATGAAGTCCGCGCGCTTGAGGTTGCGGATCGGCTCGCGCAGCACGCCGCGCGGCAGCATATGGGTGTTACCGAAAGGATTGGTCTTGTCGACCAGCACAATCTCCAGCCGGTGGCGCAGCTTTTGATATTGAAAGCCGTCATCCAGAATCAGCGTGTCGCAGCCGAAGTGCTTGACGGCGTAGCGGCCGCTCTTCACCCGGTTTTTATCGACCAGTACCACGACCCCCGGCAAGTTGCTGGCCAGCATGTAAGGCTCGTCCCCCCCCATCTCACTGTCGAGCAACAACCGCTTACCGTCGCTCACCACGCGCGGAGGCTCGATCGCCTCACGGAAAATGCGCTGATACCAAGGCAGTTCTTTTTTGCGGTAACCGCGGCTGAGGACCGCAACCTTGCGCCCCGATTTTTGCAGTTCACGCGCGAAAATCTCCACCACCGGCGTCTTGCCCGTACCGCCTGCGGTAATATTGCCGACGCTGATCACCTGGCACCCCAGCGGATAGCGGCGGAGGATACCGATCTCATAAAGGAAGAGCCGCGTCAGCACCACGCTCTTGAATACATGGGAAATCCCCTTGAGCAGCCTCAACAGCGTACGGATCGCCCAAGGATGGCCCTGATCGGCACCGGGTTGCTGGATAATACGGATCAGATAATGTTCGATCCGCTCAATTCGCCTGATTTTCGCTTTACGCATAAACCCCGCCCGTCATACCCGACACCACCACCGCACACTATGCTTTTGAAAGATTGTTGCAGTGTACCAACGGGACGCTCAACGCGCAATTCCAAAGCGGTTTTTTGTGTGCGATAATCGGCCAGTGACAGAAGGGAAGGGCAAGAGACGCGAGACACGAAGAGGTCTCGTATCTCTTGTTTCTTGCCCTTTCGCTTATTGCGTCAGAACGCGCAGGAAGGCGCTGGGAAGATCCGCGGAAAACGGCACGGTAAGCGTCGTACCGTCGCGTTCGGGCGCGGGGAACGACGTCCAGGCGGCTTCCGTGAGATTGGTGCAGAACCGAACCGTGAACGTCGCCGTGGCGATCCACGTGGCAAAAACATCGGGATCGAGTTGGCTGGCGAGCGTGAGCGCGGCTGTACCGTCTGCCAGCGCAAACGCGGCGATGTAGAAATGCCACGTTGTCGCCATCGCATCCGCATCCTCGACAGCCGCGACATAGAGCGCTCCGTTCGCGGAGAAGGTGTGGTTACCGTTCGGCAGCCAGAGGTAGATATTGCCGTTCTCGTCGGCGAAGAGGTCATTCACGCCGTAGGAATCGAGCGATGTGATCACGACCGTCGCACCGGGCACAAGGCCCGGCACCGTCACGCACCAGACACGCGCCGTGCCGTTGCTGGGCGCGGGGGCGATGGTGCCGTTCGCGAGGCGGATCGAGCCGCCGGTGAAGGTGTTCGAGCCGGATGCCGCACCATAGTTGCCTGGCCCGATGTCCGTGCCGCCGGAGACACCCTGCGCAAAGACCGTACCGCCGGTAATTTCGACCGCGCCACCCGCACCGTCCCATCCGCCGCCGATACCCGCGCCACCGTTATTGCCGCCCGTCGCCGTGACCATGCCCCCGGAAATCTCCACCGTGCCGCCTGTGCGGCGGTAGCCACCGCCGATGCCCGCACCATGTTCGTTGCCCGTCGCGACGAGTGTGCCGCCGCCGATGCGCACCGTGCCGCCCGCACCGCCGTCGTAGTTCGTGTCTTTGGTGCCGCCGCCGCCGATGCCCGCGCCACGTTGGCCGCCCACCGCCGTGACCGTGCCTCCGAAAATCTCCACGGTGCCGCCTGCGCTACGGTTGCCGCCGCCGATGCCCGCGCCGTAGGAACCGCCCGTCACGAAGAGCGCACCCGCGTCGTCGCCGGGCGCGTTGGTGATCGAGAGCGACCGTCCCGCCGCAACTTCGATGCCCGCGCGGTTGAGGCCGGAAAAGAGCGTGTTCGTCCCCGCGAGGAAGAGCGAGACACAGGCGTTCGTCTCCAACGCGAAGGCGCACTGGTCACTGCCGGTCACCCGGAGGGTCAGGTTTGAGAGGGTCACCGTGTTGGCGATGCTGTCCGGAACGACGACGCGCACGCCGCCGAGCGCATTGCCGCCTGAGAGCGTGAAGGAGCCCGCGCCATCGAGGGCGAGTGTGCGGGTTGACGATGTGTAAGTCCAGCCGGGATTCTGGACCAACGAGTCGAAGGCAACATCTTCGCCATTCACTGTCACGCCGGAAGATCCCACGCCGTCCTTGACCTTCGCCGTGCAGGTGCGCCCATTTGCCGTGAGCACGTAGTCGCCCTCCGGAAGCCACAGGTAGATGCAGCCGCCGTCGTCGGCAAAGATGTCGTTCGTTCCGTAGTAGTCCGGAAGGCCCGGGCCGGAGGAAGCGAAGACGACCGGCGCATCAGGCTCGAACCCCGCGACCACCGCGCAGGCGACCGGATCATCGGTGGTGTTGCAGGGTACGGGACTAGGGGATACACCACCTGAACGGATCGTGCCGCCGGTAAAGCGGGTCGTTTCGGTGGTAGGCTGGCGGTAGAGACCGTGCCCGACATCGGGGGCACCTGCCCCCCCCGCCGCCGTCACCATGCCGCCGGAAATCTCGATCGTGCCGCCTGCGCCCTTGAAGCCGCCGCCAATGCCCGCGCCGCCG
>Ga0209407_1000976_pt1 | contig 32131 bp, 41 predicted proteins | sample AD_JPNHG3_MetaG_FD_184410 | JGI IMG/M metagenome (GOLD analysis project Ga0209407, IMG submission 184410) | Active sludge microbial communities of municipal wastewater-treating anaerobic digesters from Japan - AD_JPNHG3_MetaG (SPAdes) (version 2) | ecosystem: Engineered > Bioreactor > Anaerobic...
CGTAACCGGCGGCGGCGAGCGCCTCGCGGATCTCCTTGCGGGCGTCGCTCATGGAGACGGCGCCGTCCAGGATGCCCTTGATCTTCTCCCCCGCCGTGACCAGCGGCCCCAGGCGGTTCAGGCGCGCCGAGAAGAGCGCCGCGCGCCGCAGCGGCAGCGGGAGCTTGGCCAGCTCGGCGGCGGTCGCCTCGGTCGGGAGCGGTATTCTGGGCAGGTCGCGCACGGCGGGGGTCCTCTCCGGGGGCTGCTAGCGGGTGCCGATCAGCCAGCGGTAGACGGCGGGCGCGGCGTTGGTGGCGGCCTGCGCCACGCTGACCGTGACGTAGCGCGCCTGCCGCGGCTGGCCGGCGGCGTTGGTCACGCTGTAGGCGTTGTGGACGGCCCCGGGCGTCAGGCTGGCCGAGGCCGAGAGGACGTTCGTCCCGGCCAGGTCGACCGCGGCGAACGTCACCGCGCCGGTGGCGGTGCCCGCGGCGTTGACCGCGGCCACGCGGTCGATCGCGGAGACGTGGTTGGTGGCGCTTTCGCCGCCGCGGAGGACGGCGGTGGCGCTGGCGTTGGTCGCGCCGGCGGGTACGGTGATCTCGCCGTCATAGACCCAGCCGCCGCGCGCGGCGGCGGTGATCAGGGCGGCGGACAGGGCGCAGAGCGCCGTCAGGGATGCGTGTCTTGTCTTCTTCATGGTTCGTTTTCCTTGTTTCTGGTTTCAGGTTTCTGGTTTCGGGTTTCGGGTTGAGCGTTGAGAGTTGAACGTTGAGAGTTGAGCGTTCCCTCCCTCCCTGCCCGGCCTTTACTTGGCAGCCGTCGTGTCGGAGCAGAGGCCGGATGCGCAGTCGCTGATCGCGGCGGCCTCGCCGGGCGTCAGTTTGGTGCCGGGTGCGGCTGTGCCGCCGAGGATGGACATGAGCTTTTCGAGCGCCGCCCCGACGATGCCGGATGAGGGCGTCGCGGCGCCGGTGCCGGCCGAGCCGCCGCCGACGCCGACCGCGACCTCGGGCTTGGTGTCGGTGGTCTGGGTGGGCGTGTTCTCGATGGCGTCGCCGCCGCCGTCCGCCGAGGCGTAGAGGCCGTCGCCGACGGTGATGGTGAGGGAGTTGGAGCAGCCGTTGATCTCCGCGCGGATGTCGCGGTAGGAGGTGCGGTTGCTGCGCGATGCCGGGTCTGCCGTCTGGCAGCCGGACAGCAGCGTGGACGCGGAGAGGATTAACGCAGAGGCGCAGAGGCAGAGAGACGCCGAGAGTTGTTTCATTGCTTTTTTCCTTTGAGTTTGGCGCGGAGTTTTTTCCTTTTCAGGGCGGCCTTGATCAGCTTGGGGCCGCAGCGCGTCACGTCGGCGACGGGCCGGCCGAACGCGGCGCACCACGGCTCTTCGCCGGCGCGCCCGATGAGGTGCCGGCAGGACGCGGCCCCGCCGGCGCAGACGGCGCGGGTCATGCGGCGTCCTCCTCGGCCTTGGCCAGCGCGGCCTCGAGCGGCTTGTCCGCGCCGCCCTCGGCCCAGATGCCGAGCAGGCTGAGGCGCAGGAACTGGGCGCGCTCCTTGACCTCGGTAACCTCATCGGGCGTGACCTGGCCGTCGCGGATCACGCGCTCGGCGATGTCCACCGCCTCGCGGATGTGGGCCAACGTTTTCGCGGTCTTCGCGGTCGGCTCCTTGCCGATGCGGGCGATCAGCGCGTTGAGGCCGTGGGCGACGACGCGCTCGAGGGGCACGACGGCCAGCAGGCCGTCTACGATCTGCGTGAGCAGTTTGTTCATGGTGTCTCCTTTTCGGTTTTTATTGCGGCCACCCAGTGGCGGCAACGGTGAGTGTAAAAAATCAGAGCTGTGTCCATCCGTACACGCCGGGCGCCCACACGTTGGCGTCGATGGTCGATTGCCACGTCCTGCCGCCGTGGGTCACGCGGGCACCTTTGCGGTAGGCGTCGTGCGCGCCGAGCGGCCGCCGCCACGCGGGTGTGCCGGTCTCGCCGGCGGCGCGGATGAGCCGCCACAGCGCGGGGACGGCCGGCGGCTGCCAGCCGGGCAGCGACGCGTGGGACTGGACGCACACGTACACCGCCCCCGACAGGGAGCAGGTGTCGCCGGCAGAGTATCCGGCGGGGGCCGCCCACCCGCGCAGGCCGTGCAGCGGCACGCTGACCGTCGCGCCGGGCGGCGCGTTGGTCACGATCTGCGCGATGTGCGCTCCGCTGAGCTGGCGCGCGAGGCGCGGACGCGGCGGGACGGCGGCGGCGTCCGCCTCGCCGACGCAGAGAAAAATGCAGAAGCCGACAACGGACAAAATAAAGATCAGGGCGATAATGAAGCTCTCTGCCATCTCCATCCAGTCGCGGTGCGTGCGGCGGCCGGGCTCCTCAAGTTGATCCATTCTCATGGGGCCCTCCGTATCGGGGCGTCGAACGGCACCAGCCGCCCGTCGGGCGTGTGGTAGTACAGGCGGATCACGCCGGACGGCGCGGCCGGCGTTACGGGCGGCGGGTTGGTTGTGCCTTTGTCCGCGCTCGAGGGATACGCATAGACGGCGGCGGCCATGGCAAGAATCGCTATGGCGTAGCCGTCGCGGCCAATCAGGGCGCGGCGGGCGGAGGCGATGATTCCTGGCAGCGCCCAGGCGGCGAGCGGGATGAGCCATAAGATGATTACGAGCGTCTGCATCATGGCAGCACCTCCTGCGCGGGGATGCGGTAGGTCTTGCCGCCGCTGGTGACCGTGATGACGGAATCGTAGACGACGGGCACGGCGTTTGTCGCGCCGATCACGCCGCCGTCGAGGCGGGCGGGCATGGTTGACATGAAATAGGTATCGATCACTGACGTGGTTGTTGCGTACCAGAATCCGGAGGCGGACTCGGCCGGCGCGGTGGCGGTCGCCGTGCCGTCCAGATTGTCGATCCAGACCGCTCCGCCAACCTCGGTGAAATCGAGCGCGAGCGACGGGGTGAACCAGAGCGTCGGGAAATCGCCGCCCGCGTAGGGGTAGACGATCTCCGCGTAACCGCCGGCCGCGCCGCCGTTGACTACCGTGAGAGACCCTGGCGCGGCGCCGACCGTGACGCTGTCGCCCTGCACGTAGCCAAACCAGTTGGTAGAGTTCGGGCCGATCCGGAGCTGTCCGTCTGAGCCGGCCGCGAACGCCACGGTGCCGGTGGCGGTGAGGACGGCATAGGTGCCGTACGTGGACCACTGAGCGCCAGAGGCGAAGACGGCGGCGGGCGCGTTGAGAAAGGTCATGTAGGCGGGGTCGGGGTTGGCAGAGCCGTCTGGGGCGTAGTTGCCCCACGCCGCAGGGGCTTTGCCGTCCACGTCCTGCGTGAGCTGGAGGATGGCCTGCCAGAGCGTCTGCGTGGCGGCGGGCGGAAAGGCGTCGCCGCTCTGCCAGAGCAGGTTGGTCTGCGCGGCGTTTGTGGGCGCGACCTGCCAGATGCGCAGCACGTCGTTGCTCACGATCATCCAGGCGTTGGAGCCGAGCAGGTAGGTGTCGACGATGGCGTTGGTCGCGAGAGCGATGTCTGGCAATGTGGACAGATCAGACCACAAGACGAACCGGTCGATGCCGGCTGGATAGTTCGGATCTTCATACGTGAACTGCCCGAATCCGAGTGGCCCAAGGAATAGGGCGTTTTCATAGAAGTTCAGAGGATCATAGATCTTCAGGTGTCCGACATCTTCGTAACCCGGCACCGTTGCAACCCAGTCAGCGCGCAACTGGGCCTCCGGCGATTGCGCCGGCAGAGCGCCGATGTCTGCCGCGACCAGCGCACCGATGATGCCGGCAAGATTGTTGCTCGCCGTGGCGACATCCGCCTGCACCGCCACGTCGGCCCACGAAACAAACCGGTCTACACCTTCGGGGTAATATTCGGCGTCCATGTAGCGCCACTGGCCGAACCCGTACGGGCCGATGTACACCGATTCATCCGACGCGGCATCATATATCCTCAAATGGCCGATGTCGTCGTAGCCGGGCACCGTTGCGGTCCATTCCGCGCGCAGCGCCGCCTCCGGCGAGGCTGCATCTAGTTTTGCGACTACCGCCTGCGCCACCTGCTGCGTGGTGGCGTAGAGCGGGAGGTCGCTCTGCCACGCGAGCCCGTCAACGCGCTGCGTCGACACGGAGGCGAGGTCGCTCTGCCACGCGAGCACGAAATGGGTATATGTGGCGCTCGTGTAAAACTCGAACACGCCGTCCGCGAGGTCGTTGGTCGGGTAGTTGTAGTCGTGCGAGCCTTCCACGCCCTGCACCTCGACATAGACATGGCCGCTGCCGGTATCGCCGTCCGGATACCACCTGAAATACGCATCGCCATCCCAGAATGCCTGGTCGTAGTTCCAGAAATCGAACGGCGCGGAGCGCACCTCGTAATAGGCGTTTGTGGCGGACCCGTAGAGGGTGCCGAGGATGGAGATTGTCCAGTAGCCGCCGCCGCCGTATGACACGCGCCAGACGCCGCCGGTCGCGTCGATCCACTGCGAGCCGTCGAGGGTGGTGATGCGGTCGCGCGGGATCGCCGCCGCCGCCTCGGCGACCTGCTGGGTGGTGGCGTAGGGCGCGAGGTCTGCGGGCAGGAGATACCCGGCCAAGCCGTGATTACCCCATCCGTAGGCGGTCTGCCAGTCATTGGTATCGCCCTCGAGCAGATCCAGTCTGGGGCCGAGGGGCTGCAGCGCGCTTGCAAGCGCGTTGCTGCCGCTGGCCCAGTCGGCGGCTGTGACCCACGGCGCGTTGGTGACGATGACCGCGGAGAAGTCTATGGAGGGGACGGGCAGCGGCAGGGCGTTGGGTTCCGCGCCTGGGGAGTCGAGCATGCGCAGCCGGGCGTTGGCGCGGTAGCTCGCGCCGGCCGCGGTGTCGCAGCGGATGAAGAGCGTGTAGGCGGCGGCCCCGCAGTCCCGCGCGGGCGTCCAGCGGAAGGCGTTGGTCGGGTCGCTCCACCAGGCGGCCCCCATGCCGTTGGTCTGCCAGTACAGGGTGAAGGCCGCGCCGTTGGTGTCCGCCGGGGCGCCGCGCTCCAGAAAGGCCGGGCGCAGCGCCACGGTCTCGCCGCGGTAGACGTCCGCCTGGGCGGGGCGGGCGGCGGAGGCCTCCGCGTCCCACGCCAGGACGGGCGTCTGGCCGTGCGCCGCTGTTATGGATGCGGTCAGCGCAGAGGCGCAGAGGCACAGAGACGGCAGGATTTGTTTCACGTCGGCTCCTCCGGCTCATCCGGTTCCGACGGATCGGAGTAGTCGATGTCGAAAATCATGCCCGTCGCCGGGTCCGGCGAGGCCTGGAAGAGCAGCTCGCCCGCCCGCAGAGACCCGGCGCCCCAGTTGAGCGGCCCGCGCGCCACGGAGCAGTTGAAGAGCGTCACGGTGAGCCCGTTGCTGCCGGTGATCACGAGGTCTTCGCCTGAGGCCGTTGAGGAGCCGCGCGCCCGGTTGAGCCCCAGCAGCGCGATGACCGCCGCCTCCGTCTGGTCCAGCGCCTGGAAGGTGCACGAGGGGCGCACCCCGGAGAGGGTCATGTCCAGCGTGCCGGCGTTGTCTGAGACCACCGGCTCGGCGGAGACCGCGAACTCGCACCTGAAGCCGGCCGCCGTCTCCGCGAAGGTGAGGCCGCCGAACGCCGCCGAGTATTTCGCCCCGGTCGGCGGGCGCGCCTGGACGGCGGGCGTCCACGCCTGCGCCGCGGCCTTGAGCAGCGCGTCGGCCTCGCCGGGCAGCTTGCCGTTGGCCGGCACCGCCGTGATCTCAAGCGGCCCGAAGGCGGTGGCGACGGCGGACAGGTTCAGCCCCGGCGGCGATGTGAGCGCCGCCGCGAAGAGCGTCACCAGGACGCCGGCCGAGGAGTGCACCTTGCACGCCACGTCCGCCGCGCCGAAGAGGCTGCTGCCGACCGCCGGCGTGCGCAGCGCGTCGGGGTAGAGCGTGGCCAGCAGCGCCGCGCTCAGCGCCCCGTAGGGCGTGGCCGAGACGGTCAGCTTCTGGTCGCTCTGGATCGTCCCCAGGAAGCCGGCCAGGTCAGAGGCCAGATCCTGCGTGACGGATTCCTGCGCCAGCGCGATGCCGTCTTTCGTGTCGATGACGGTCTCGCCCAGCGTGAGGCGGCCGGGGCCGCGGATGATGCTTTGCCGTGTGATGCCTGGCATGGTTTGGCTCCTGGTTCCGGGTTTCTGGTTACGGGTTTCTGGTTACGGGTTTCTTACTGCTCTTCCGGCGCCGCTTCCAGCGCGTGGTTGATCTTGAGCGTGACAGTGTGCCGCAGCAGCCCGGCGGAGGGCTCCGGCCGCACGGCGGGCCTGCACAGCGTCTCCCCGCCGACGCTCTGCAGGTTCAGGTGCGCGGCCAGGTATTCGGCCGCCTGGGACGCCGCCGCCCACGAGGCTTTGGCGCGGTTGAGCTCGGGCGACTCGGCCACCGCGCAGCGCACCTCCAGCGTGCCGACCGGCACGGAGCAGTCCGCCGTCTCCGGCTCGAACGCCCCCACGCTCACGAGGATCACGCAGCCCTCGCCGTCCCTGAGCCTCGCCTCCAGCTCGTCGTCCAGCGTGCCCGAGGCCTCCGGCACGGGGGCGTACCCCCGCCGCCCGAACCACGGCTTGGCGCGGATCAGCGCGCAGACGGCTTCCTGTATCTCGGCGTGCGTCATGGTTTCGGGTTTCTGGTTTCTGGTTTCGGGTTTCGGGTTGGCTATCCCCGCAAAACGCGCCTGCGGCCCTTTTCCGCGCCCGTCGGCGCGGGGGGTTGCCCGCGTGCCTCCGGCGCGTCCGGACGCGCCACGCGCGGTTTGCAACGCCTTGCAACACCCGTTGCGGGGGTGCGGGTCACGGCGTGCCCTCCAGTTGGGCCGCGCCGGCCCGCTGGCGGCCCGATCCGGGCGCCAGCGCGGAGACCCGCCGGGCTCCCCCGGCGGTCTCCCCGTCCGCGGCGTGGCCCTCCACGGCGATCCCGCCCGCGGCCACGGCCTTGAACAGCTCCACCGCCTCCGCCCGCGCGTCCAGCCGCTCCTTGCGGATCTCTTTCGGGATCCGCCTCAGGAGCGTCACGGCCGCGTGGTCTGCCGCCGGCCCGATCAGGGAGGGCGGCAGGGTTCGCCCCGGCCCCATGTCCGGCCGCCGGGGCGAGGTCTGGATGTAGCCGCGCACGAGGTCCGCCGTCTTGGCGAGCACCCGCGCCGCCGCCTCCGGGTCCCATTCGGGGCCGGCGGCGGCGCGCGTGTAGCTCTCGACCTCGCGGTCTGAGAGCGCGTCGCGGAGGTCCTGCTCTGTGAGTTCGCGCCACATGGTTTCTGGTTCCGGGTTTCAGGTTTCGGGTTTCTGGTTGAGAATTGAACGTTGAGCGTTGAGCGTTGAGCGTTCCCTCGCAGCCTTACAGCCTTCTCCCCTCCTCCCTCCTCCGTTCCTTACGCCGCGTCGATCACGGCGATCCCCAGCGTGCTCGTCACGGAGACCAGCGAGAGGTGCGCGACCGTGATATCCACCGTCGCGGCGGAGACCTGCTGCTCGTACACCTCGAAGGCCCCCTTGACGAAGCGCTTGATGTTGCTCGGGTCTTCCGGCCCGATCTGGTCCTGCGCGTTGAAGATGTAGACGCGGTTCGCGCCCACGACCCCCGCCTTGGCCCCCGCCGCCGACACGGTGCGCGCGCTGCGCGAGCGCATCACCTTGTCCACGCCCAGGAAGTCCGCGAGCTGCTGCTCGCCGAACCCGGCGTTGGCGAAGCCCCCGGCCGTGTCCATCATGCGCAGGCCCTTGACGCGCTTGATCCAGGCGCCGGTGGAGTACACCACGCGGTTCGGCGGCACGCCCGCCGTGGCGATCTGCGCCGCGATCGCCTCCAGCACGTCGGAGTCCGGGTCGGTGTCGCCGTCGCCGGTGGCCCAGGTCTTGGGCAGCGCGTCGGTGGCGGCGTAGAGCATCGCCGCGGCGCGGTAGATCTCCGCGCGAAGCAGCCGCGCCTTGAGGCTGGCCACGGCCTTCTCCTTCGCCAGCGGGTCCGCCGCGATCTGCCGCACGTCCAGGCGCTTGGTCAGGCCCTTGTGCTTGAGCGCCGCCGTAACCTTGGAGCCGGAGACGCGCACGGTCTTGAACTCCGCGCCCACGGCCCGCACGTCCGAGTCGTCCGTCTCGGTGAGGAACGCCTCGGCGCTCGACTCCACGCGGTACTCGAACAGGTCCGCCACCGTCACGGCCGGGGCCAGCATGGCCAGCTCGGCCTCCAGGTCGGCCGTGCCGGGAAAGCCCACGGCATAGCCGGTGAGGCCCTCGCTCAGGAACGCCGCGTTGAACGCCGCCTCGTGGGCCAGCGCCACCTGCCCGTGGGCCAGCGCGCCGCCGGGCGGCAGGATGATGTCGATCAGATTTTCTTTCATGATGTCCTTGTTTTCCTTTCGGCCTAACGGCCTGACAGCCTTCAGCCTAACAGCCTTCCCCTCACAGCGTCGCGCAGGTGGAGGGGTCCACCTCGCACAGTTCGCCTGCGGCGGCCGGCTCCACGGCCCGCCCGATGTGCAGGCCGCTCGTCACGGCCGCGCCGAGCACGCCCACGGCGTCGCCGACGGCGATGTCGCCCGTCGCCAGCACCGGCACCGTGCCGCCCGCGCCGCCCAGCAGCAGCACCGGCACCGTCTCGCCCGCGGCGGCGGCGTCGCCCGCCACGCCGATCGCGACGTCCGTCGCGAGTTCGGCGGGGATGACCGCGGCGTCCGTCGCGCCCTTTTTCAGCGCCTGCCCCTTGAGGATGGCGGCGCCCGCCGTGCGGGTCAACGCCCGCTCGTGTGTCCCGCTTGTCAGGCTCATGCCTCACCTTCCTTTCCGCCGGCCACCCACAGGTCGGGGCGCTCGGCCTTGACCGCCTGGTACGCGGCGCTGAAGTCCAGCGACTTGTCCGCCGCCATCTTCTCGTGAGCCAGCGCCAGCACCTGGTCGCGCCCGGCGGCGGCCGCGCGGGCTCCCTCCGCCTTGGCGGAGGGGGCGGTCTTGAGCCTGGCCGGCAGCGCCTCCAGCGCCTTGCACTCGGCCGCGAAGGCCTTCTCGTGCGCCAGCCGCGCGTCCCACACGTCCCGCTCGGCGGCGGTGATGCGGCCGTCTTCGACCGCGCGGTCGAGGATCGCGCCGCGGCGCGCCTTGCGCTCGTGCTCCAGGGCCGTCTCGGCGGCCTGCTTCTCTTCGCCGGCCTTCTTGGCCTGCGCCTCGGCGTCGGCCCTGGCCTTTAGGGCCGCTCCGATCGCCGCTCCGATCTCCTCCTCGGTCGCCGTCTCGGGCAGGCCGAGCAGTTTCGCGATGGCTTTGGGGTCCATGCGTGTCTCCTTCTTGGGTTGTGCCGGCGTGCCGGCGGGTTGATCCTCGCCCTCGCCCTCGTGGGGCAGGGCCATATCCTCGTAATCCGGGTCGTTGGTCAGGCCCAGGCTCTTGAGCTTCGTCACGGTGAGCAGCTTCTTCGCGCCGTCGAAGGTCCCGCCCCAGTAGGGCGAGAAGTGGCTGAAGCCCTCGCCGGGGTTGGCCAGCCAGCGCACGCGGAAGACCGCCTCCGTCTCGCCCGGCTCGACGGCCTCGATCCAGCCGACCGCCGCCTTGTTCGGGTATTTGCTGCCGGCCGGCGCGGGCGCGTCCGGGTGGCCCTGGTAGACGGGATAACCCTTGAAGCCCTTCTTGCCCAGGCGGGCCTTGAGGTGCGCCGCGATGGCCTCGGCCCCGGCGCGGGCGAAGGTCTCCTCGATCTCGCCGACGGCCGGCCCCATGGCCAGCGTCTTGCGTGTGCCGTAGGGCACCGGGATCTCGTCCGGCTGCAGGACGCCCTCGGGCATCCCGTGCGCCACTGAAATGATGCTTGTCGTTTTCATAGGTTTCTGGTTGAGAGTTGAACGTTGAGCGTTGAGAGTTCTCATTTCTTCCCCGATTGTTCCCTTCCCTGCCTCACCGCGCCGAGGATGATCCGCCCGGCCAGCTCGGCGTTCGCCCTGTCCGCGTCCGGATCCCCGGCCATCGCGGGCAGCGCGTCGTAGGCCGCCTGCAGCCGGGCCATCATGGTCTCGCCGTCCGGCGCGTCCAGCGCCTCCAGCAGCATGTCCGTGAGGGCCTCCAGCCCGCCGGCCCGCGCGGCGGCCAGCGCCTCCAGCGCGGCGGCCTCGTAGATCGCCTCGTCCGCAAGCGCCAGCGCCGCGCCTTTCTCGTGCGGCAGCGGTTCCGGGGCGCCGGTTTCCGGTTGAGCGTTGAGAGTTGAGCGTTGGGCGTTGAGCGTTCCGTCCCCCGCCTCCGGCGCGTGCAGCGCGTCGTCCGGCTCGTCCTCGGCGGCCTCGGTGCGGCCGTAGCGCTGGAGCGCCTGCCGCCGGCTGAGGCGTGCGCCGAGCCTGAGCAGCGTCTCGTCGGCCTGCAGGTCGAGCGCGGTGAAGGGGCGCTCGGGCAGCGACACGCTGATGTGCGCCAGCGGCTCCGCGTCGCCGCAGGCCCAGCGGATCACGAACGGGTCCACCTGCCTCTGCAGCGCCTCGGAAATCATCTCGCAGGTGTCGGAGTCCAGGATGTCGGTCTCGTCGCCCTGAAGGCTCGCGCCCACGTCGCCGCCCGCGCCGCCGGAGACGGTGGAGAGGTCCGCGCCGCGGTAGAGCGCCGCGATCGCGCGGTCCATGCGGGCGATCAGCTCCGGATAGGGCAGCGTGCCGGGCGTGGAGAGGGGCACGGGGGTGAGCTCCACGCCTTTGTCGGTCAGCAGCTTCCAGTCGCGCACCAGGCCGTTGAGGTCGCGGAGCAGCGCCTCCCATTCGGGCGAGCCGGCGGCGGCGTCCGTGCGGGCGTGCACGCCGGGCTGCCCGCAGCGCTCGGAGTAGAGCAGCCAGTCCTGCAGCGAGAGCCGCTTGCTGACCGCGGCCACGGCCGCCGCCACGCCCACGCCGTCGCCCTGGGCGATCAGCCAGCCGCCCGGCTCCAGGGCGCGGCCCTCCAGCGAGCCGTCGCTTTCGAGGTAGCGCAGCGCGCCGGTGCGGTTCTCGAAGCGCGAGAGCGGCAGCCGCCAGAAGGTGGCGCGGATGCCGCCGGCGGACGGCGTCCAGGTGATCTCATGGACGCTCCAGCGCCGCGAGAGCGCCTCGGCCATGCCCTTTTTCAGGGCGCGCATCCCGCCCGGGGCGTTGCGGGCGTAGGCGTCGCGCACTTCGGCCTGTGCCCAGAAGCGGGCGAGGATGTCCTGGTGCAGCTTGGCGCGGGGGTTGCGCTCCTCGCCCTCCCTGATCAGCACGCGGTGGGGGCAGCGCGAGGCGGCGGCGAAGGCCTTGCGGGAGGCGCTGCGCGTGGTGTCGTCGCGCTCTTCCAGCGCGTCGATGATGTCGCTCATCTCGCGCAGGTAGCCGCAGCGGAAGGACTGGATGGCGCGGCTGAGCCGGTCCGGGGCCAGGAAGCGCAGCGGGTCGGAGCGCGAGGCGATCGACGCCGCAGCCCGCGCCGGCCCGAAGGCCGCCGACCGCTTGAGCGTCACGTCCCAGCCTGTGAAGGGTATCCTCATCACGCGATCCTCCTGCCGCGCTCGGCGCGGCTTGCCGGCCGCGGCCGGGCCGACGAGCCGTTGCCCAGCGAAGCCCCCGCGTCCGCCGCGCCGTTGGCCAGCACGGCCGCCATAAACTCGTCGCAGTGCGAGGTCTGCGTCTCGCCGTCGGCGTCCTTGTAGTCGAAGGCCGGCACCACGATGCGCAACGCGCCGTTCGCGGCCGCTCCGCGCACCGGCCCGGAGAGGTCGGCGCGGAGCTGGTCGTCCTGCGGCACGAAGATGCGCTGCCGCTCGAAGCGGTCCGCGAGCATCACGCACAGCTCGGTGCGGCGGTGGCTTTCCAGGTTCACCTGGTCCACGCGCCCGGGAAACTTCTTGGCCATGCGCTCGGCCATCTGCATGCCGAGGCCGGTGGCGTCCATGCCCATGCGGGCCACGCGCGGCCGGCCCTTGTCCGTCATGCGCGCCGAGATCCACGCCTCTTGGCTGTCGAAGTCGGCGCCGTGCCACGTCTGGCGCTCGGCCAGATAGAGGCCGGTGCCGATCAGGGCGTACTCGTGCCAGGCGCTGGCGTGCAGCCGGCGGGCCACGTCGTACCCGCCGAAGCGCGGGGCGGACGGATAGCGCGCCACCAGCAGCGCCAGCTCCTCCGGGGGCATCTCGCACGGCACGATCTTGGCGGCCGGGATGAGCTTGCCGCCGGCGTCCTGGACGATGCAGAGGAACTGGCTCTCCCACGCGGCGAGCGTGCGGCAGAGCGCGCGCATCTTGGCGCGGAAGCCCTCGCGCGTCATGGGCTTGCCGCTGGCCTCGCTGATCTTCTCGACGATGCCCTGCGCGATCGCGTCGTCGATCGTGACGCGGTGGAGGCTCGCGCCCTGCGGGTTCTCGCCCTTGGCCGCCGCGATCATCTTGGCCCAGGGCGTGTGCTTCGTGCCGTTGACGGCGTACGCGCTGACCGCCTCGAGCTGGTTGCCCCACATGATGCAGGGCATCGCCATGTCGATGAGCCTGCCGGGATCCTTGTGCAGGTCCACCTCGTCCAGGAACACGTCGCCGCCCTTGCCCGCGAACACCTCCGGCGTGGAGGCGAGCGACACGATGCGGCTGCCGTTGGGGAACTCGCAGACGAAGGCCTTGATGTCCCTGTCGGTGTCGAAGACCTGCACGTTGTCGCCGTAGACGCCCTTGGCCGCGACGTTCGCCAGCGCGCACCACTTGGCAACGTAGTCGCGGATCAGCTCCTGGGCCGTGAACTGGTCGCGGCTGGAGACCCACTGCGTGAAGCCCCGCCCGCGCCGCATGCACTTCTGGAACATCCGGTACGAGGACGCGTAGGTGAAGCCCACGCGGCGGCTCTTCTCCGCGAGCTTGAGCTGGGAGCCGTCTTCGATCCAGCGCTCCTGGTAGGGCAGGAAATAGGAGGGCGCGGCGGGTGCCGCTGTGGCGGCTGCGCTCATTGCGGTTTCCTCCCGAGCAGCTTGTCGACCTCGGCCGCGACGGCGGCGGGGTCGGCGCGGTTGACCTTGCCGGCGTCGGCCAGCGCGGCCTTGAGTCCGGCGGCCTCCAGGCGCAGCGCCTCGGCCGCCTCTTCGGCGGCGCGCGCCCGGCGCTCGGCGGCCAGCTCTCGCTCCAGCTTGGCCGCGTCCACCTGGCGGTCGGCCAGCGCGATCGCCATCTTGGTCAGCGCCAGCGCCTCGGACTTGTTGCCGAGCAGCGCGGCCTTGGCGCCCATGCTCTTGTAGGCCGACACGAGCTCCGCGTCCAGCGCGGCGGTCTCGGCCAGCCTGCCGATCTCCTCGCGCGTCTCGCGCGACTGGCGCAGCCGGTGGGCGGACTCTTTCTCCGCCATGTCCGCGTGCCACTCGTACATCGAGTTGCGGCTGGGGATCCGGACGCCGGCCAGCTCCCGCTCCGCCCACGCCAGGAACTCGGCCCACTTGCTGCGGCCGAACACGTCGAACGCGCGCCAGACCTGCTCGTCCGTGAGCCCGGCCTTCGCGTCCCATCTGTCTGCCCGTGTTTTGCGTCCGTTCGCCATTTTGGTTTCAGGTTTCTGGTTCCTGGTTTCAGGTTCCTGGTTTCAGGTTTTTTGCGTCTCCGCGCCTTTGCGCCTCTGCGTTAAAGGCTCCTCAGCGCCGCCGTGCCCTCTTTCGTGATCCGCCACACCGCGCCCGCCAGCGGCTTCTCGCGCCGCTCCGCGAAGCCCATGGTCCGCAGCCAGGCCAGCGCATCCGACACCTCTTCCCGCGTCACGCTCGGCCGCAGCGCCTGCGCCTGGGCGGTCACGTCGCGCTCTTCGGTGTCCACGCCCTCGTGCAGGTCCAGCACCTCCAGGCAGTGGCGGCGGTTGATCTCAGAGTAATCCATCACTTGCATCCTCCCGATTTGAGCGCGCAGAAATCCTTCATGGCGTCGATGCGCTTGTGGGTGGCCGAGGCGCGGGCTTCGGCGCGCTCGTCGTTTTCCTTGATCTCCCGCCGCAGGCCGAGGATGTCCTCCCGGATCGTCGAGAGCCCGGCGGTCAGCCGGCGGTCGAGGCGGTCCTCCAGGTCGCGCAGCTCGCCTTTGGTCGCGTAGGTCTTCTGCAGCTCCACGCGCAGCGGGTCCGGCGCGATCGCGACCGTCTCGGGCTTCTTCGCCCCGGAGAACCGCGCCCTGATGTACGCGGACGCGAGGCCCGTGAGCAGGCCGATGGCCCCGTAGCTGATTCCGATCCCGACGTCCGGCATGTCCATAACTTGCTCCAAACAAAGTGCCTGTCGCCGGCCTACAAGACGGCTTCCCGAACGCGGCGGGGGACAGGCGGCGCCCCGCGGGGAAGGACTGTTCCGATGACGCCGCGGACTATAGTGCATTGTTCGCGTGCGCGTGCGCCCGCGTAGCAAATGACGCAAATGACGCAAAAAAAAAGCGGCGGAGGGGTCTCCTCCGCCGTCTCGATCTGTGTCATCCGCGGACCGGTTCAGGCGTCCCGCTCGACGCGACTGACGTATTCCTCGATGTCGCCGCGCGTGATCCGGAAGTTGGCGCGGCCGCGCCCGCCGTTGACGTCCGTGGCCGGCATCAGCCCGGTCTCGATGTCGCGCCGGACCTTGGCCGCGCTCAGGCAGATGATCTCAGCCGCCTGCCCCGGCGTGAACAGGTCGCCCGGCGTCATGCCCAGCCGCGACCTCACCAGATCGCCCCAGCTTGTCTTCATGCCGTCTCCTTTCCGGTTTCCGGTTCCTGGTTTCCGGTTTCAGGTTGAGCGTTGGGCGTTGGGCGTTGAACGTTGAGCGTTCCCGATTCCTTCTCCCTCCCGTCCCCCGCAGTCCACGCCGACCTGGGCGTACTTGCCGTCCGGGCCGCGGCGGTAGAAGCGGACGTACTGGCGCGAGCCGATCACCTGGACCGCGCCGTCGAGGGCGCGCATGGCCGCGTCCCAGTCGGGGTCGCCCGTGATCTCGTACGAGCGCAGCGAGAGGATCTTGGCCGCGCTCAGGTGGCCGGCCTTGTCCGTCTCGAAGCTCTTGCGGACCACCGTGGCGAGGTTGGCGTTGGCCCCCTCGCTCCATTTCTCGATGCAGCGGAAGCACAGCTCGCGCGTCACCCGCACCGCCTCGTTGAAGGCGATGCGGTCGGCCCGCGCCCGCACCACCCGCAGGCTGCCGTCGTAGCTGGTCAGCGTCACGTTGCCCTTCTCCCCGCCCAGCTCCGCGCCGAACTCCTGTGCGCTCAACTCGCAGAACGCAGCCACCTCCGCCTCTGCGCCCGCCCTGAACTCCGCCACCATCCGGCCCACCGTCTCGGCCGCGCCCACCAACCGCCGCACCGTCTCGTCGCGCAGCTTGTCCAGCTCCGCCACGTTCGCCGCGGGCACCAGGTGCCCGAGCCCGTTCTCCATGTACCCTTCCGGGATCTTCTTCTCGTCGCTCATTTGCCCTTGTCTCCTTTCGTCTTTTCGAACCGCATCCTGAAACACTCGAACACGCATCCCGGCGTGTCCTTCCGCCTGCACGCCCCGCATGAGATCGCGCCGCCGTTCCGCGGATACGCGTTGGCGCACGCGGCAAAGCGGCGCTCGCTTTCATCCTCGTTCAGCTCGCAGTACGCGCCGTGCCGGCAGTCGCTCTTCGTGTGCGCGCAAACCATATCCCCTCCTTCCTCCTTCACTCGGCGGCGAACTGGTCCAGCGTGGCCAGCGCCTCGCCCACGCGCTCCCAGGCCCTCGGGCGCCCGCGCTTGGCCGCCATGTGCGCGGCCGAGCGCAGCAGCCGGCAGACCGCCCCGAAGCTCATGCCCTTGAGCCGCGCCTGCCACTGCCGCGAGGCCGCCTCGTCCAGCGTCTCCTCAATGCCGTGGTGCCGGGCGGCGGCGGTCACGTCGCGCCAGGCGGGGCGCCCGCCGAAGGCCTTGCGCACGAGCCCGCGCTCCAGCGTCTGGCGCAGCACGGGGGCGAACTGACCGCCCTGCATGTTGCGCGGCATGGCGTCCGTCCCGCAGAGCACCACGCCGCAGCCGCTGCGGTCGTGGATCTCGCGCAGGAACTCCAGCTCGCGCACGGCGGCGCCGTGGCCGTGCGCCGCGAACACCTCATGCACCTCGTCGGCGATGAGCAGCGTGTCGCGGGCCGCGTCCAGGATGCGCCGGCGGTTGTCGCGGAATCCGCCGCCGAGGGCGAGGACGCCGTACGCCCGGGCGATCTCCTCCGCCAGCGCGCCCGTCCCGGCCGTGGCCGGGAAGCGGAACATGCGGTAGGCCGCGTTCTCGCGGCAGCACTGCTCCAGCGCCGTGGTCTTGCCGCACTGCGTCGGACCCCACACCATGCCGATCTCGCGCGCCGCGAACGCCGCCGCGCACACCGCCCGGCACCCCGCCACCACGCTCGTCGGGATCACCGCCGGCCCGGACAGCGCGTCCAGCGCCCGCAGGCACTTCGCCTCGACACCCTCCAGATCTCCCGCGTAGCTGCCCTTGAGCGCGCGGCAGAGCACCGAGCCGTCCAGCCCCGCCGCCTTCGCCGCCGTCCGCAGGCTCATCCCGCGCCGCTGCGCCTCTCCCCAGTACGTCATCACGCCTTCACCGTTCATCATCGGATCCTTTCCTTTGGTTACAAATCAACCCTGATATGCCCGTCCTCGAAAAACGTCACGCGGTCCTCGGGCCGCACGAAGCCGGACGAGTCTCTGCCCAACGTGTTGATACGCCAGGCGCCGAGCGGCTTGCGCTGCTCCATCGTCCCCATGATCGTCACGACATTGAGCCCGTTTTTGACATACGCCACGCTGACCGGCGCCCCGTGCGCGATCCGGTCCATCCGTCGGATGCCCCTCATGTTCATCGCCCTGCCCCTTTCCGTCCGCGTCACGCGAACAAATCCATTAGCTCGCCCGCCTCCGCGCGGGGCTCCGGCCACGCCTCCGCGGCGGCCTTCTCAACTTCTTCCTTATTACCTATTACATCTTCCTTTGCGGGCGCCATCCTGCCCCGCGCGTCCGCGCTGCGCACCACGGTCAGCACCGCCGCCCGCGCCCGCGCCTTGGCCTCGCGCGCCTGCTCCCTGGAGTCGAACCACCTGAGCGCCCACGCCGGCCCGGCCGCGTCGAGCACCGGCGCCGGTCCCATGCTCACGGCCGCAGGGTCGATCAGCAGGAAGTCCGGGCCTTTGGCCTGCTTCCCGGCCAGCCGCACGTCCGCGCCGCGCTCCGGGAAGCGCGGGTCGAAGGCTACGCTGACCTTGGCGCCTTCCCACAGATGGCCGTCTTTCACCGCGAACGAAAAGTTCCAGTCCACCCCCGCCGCGTTGGCCGCCCGCACCGTGACCATGCCCCCGCGCCGGATCACCAGCCCTCTGCCTTTTTTCCCGTGCGCCACCACCGGCAGCGCCAGCCGCTCCAGGCCGGCCGGCGCGCGGTGCACGGCGGGCTCCTCCGCCGCGAAGCGCTCGGCGGGCACCCATGACCCATACGTCCGGCTGTTCACCGGTATGCGGTTCACGATGGCAATAGCCCTGTCCAGCCCGCCGAGGAAACCCGGCAGCGAGGGGAACACGCCGCGCGGGTCGAGCCGCCCGTCGCGCACGGCCATGGCGTCCTTGCTCTCTTTCCACGTCTCGCCGCGGAAGCGGCCGATGTGGCCGTCCGGCATCAGCCCGGCTTGAGCCGTCCACAGCTCGCCGAAGAAGCGCTCCACCAGCTTCTGCATCGCGCGCCCCTTGGCGCTGACGATATCCGTGCCGCCGCGCCGGCACAGCTCGAGCGTGCGGCCGGCCTGCCAGCTCCCGCCCTCGAGCACCGTGCCGGCGGGCACGCCGTGCGCCTGCCACGCCGCCCACAGCGCCGCGCACACGTCGCCCGCCGTGTAGCTGTCCCGCTCGCGCACCACGAAGCTGTACGACGGGCAGAACCCGCTCGCGGAGTCGATGCACGCGAGGAGCTGGCCGCGGATCAGGCGCACGCCGAAGCGGTCTGAGCAGCGGTCGCCGCCGCGCGGCCACGGCACGGTCAGCATGAAGTTGCACGAGCCGTCGTCCCAGCTCACCCGCTCCAGCGGACGGAACCGGCGGTGGATCGCGTCCTCCGGGCAGCGCAGGAAGCCCGGGCTGTACAGCCCGTTGTTGAGGCCGTCCCGCGCGTCGCGGTAGCGCCCGACCACCGCCGGGCGCGACACCTCGCGCACCGCCTCCAGCACCGGCCTGGGCAGCGCCGCCGGGTCCGCCCGCGGCTTCAGGATCGCCGCGCGCAGCGCCTCCGACAGGCCGCTCTCCGGATCCATCGCCGCGATGCGGCACCCGCCCGCCGCGCTCACCCGCCGCCGCCCGACGTTCGCCCGGATCACGTACGAGCGCAGCACCGCCGCGTCCGCCTCGCACACCTCGCAGCTCGCCGGCCGGCCGCACCGGCCGTAGTCCTTGAGCGGCAGCCCCGCCGCGGCCCTCTCCCGCCACCGCCTGAACGTCGCCTGCGAGATCCCGGCGGCCTTCGCCGCGAAGCCCTCGCTCATGCCGTCCGACAGGTAGCCCTCCGCCACCGCCAGCGCCCCCTCCGTGTCCACCTTCCGCATCATAATCCGCCCTCCGTCTCTCTCACCTCTCACCTCTTACCTGTTACTTCTTACCTCTTACTTCTCACTTAGCCTTCCGCCTCCTCCAGCACCTTCGCCAGCCACGCCAGCCCCTTGAGCCCCAGCGCCTCGCGGAGCTGCCGCGCCAGCGCCTTGGTCATCGCGTTGCGCTGCCGCGCGTCCAGGCACTTGAGCGCGTCGCTCGCCGCCCGCCCGAACCGCTTCGCCGCGTCCAGGGCCGCCTCATCCGCCTTGCCCGTCTCCTCCTCCACCCCCTCCCGCGGCGCGGGCGCGCCGCCTTTGATCCACAGCACCAGGCTGCGCTCGCTGCGGCCGTGCACGATCTCGGCCAGCCGCTCGCGCACCTCCACCAGCCGCTCGCAGTCCGGCTCGTCCGGCAGCGCCTTCGGGTCGGGGTTCAGCGCCCGCAGCAGCACGCCGGCCCCGACGCCAAGCCCCGACGCCACCGTCTCCGCCGTCCCCTTCATCCGCATCGCCGTCTTGTAGTTCACGTCCGGCGCCTCGGCCGCCAGCCAGCCCTTCAGGGTCTCGCCTGTCTGACAGCATCCTCCCTGATGAGTCTCACGTGCGAGACTCATGTCCTTCACCAGCATCATGCACCCGAAGCGGATGATGTGCAGCGTGCCGTTAACCGCGTCCACATAACCCCTTACGACATCCTCCGCCGTCACGTCCGCCGCCGCCTCCCCTTCGCGGGCACACGCGCAGGCCCGCGAAGGCTCCCAGGTTGAGAGTTGAGCGTTAGGCGTTGAGCGTTGAGTGTTCCCCTCTCTCATCCCTTCTCCTTCCTCCTTCATCCTTCCTCCTTCTTCCCTCATCCCTCCTCCCTCCTCCTTCATCCTTCCTCCTTCATCCTTTTCAACGATCTTCTTCATTGGGTTCCTTTCTCAAAAATCGTATCCCTCACATTGTCCTCGCCGCCGCGTCCGCCCAGGGCCGGGCCGCGTGCGCGCTCACATACCTCACGCCCGCCAGGCACCGCGCCAGCGTCCCCAGCGTCGCCCGCGTCCGCAGGTCGACCACCTCCACCCGCCACAGCCAGTGGCCCGCCACCCGCCAGACCCGCGCCCGCCGCGCCCGCCGTCCGCGGCGCCGCGCGTACACCGCGCTCCAGCTCCCGTCCGGCTCCATCCTCCAGCCCCCCGCGCACAGCCTCCACCCGCTGCGCGCGACCTCCGCCAGGTACGCCGCCCCCGGCCTCCGATACATCGTCACCGTGCTCATAGGCTCCTCCCGTTGAGAGTCGAGCGTTGAGAGTTGAACGTTGGGCGCCCGCCGCCATCAGCCCGCCTCCTCTTTGATGACGCCGTCCAGATCCACGCCCTTGCGGGCCAGCAGCCCCAGCATCCACCGCAAGGCCGCGTGATACCCCAGGGCGTACATGCCCGCGCCGCCGAAGATCGCCCCGGCCAGCGCCCACGCCGCGTCCACGTCATGCATGATGGCCGCCTCCCGTCTGCCGGCCGCCCGCGGCCATCCGTTGGGCGTTGGGCGTTGGGCGTTGTGCGTTGGCGTCCGTCCGCCGCTCGTCCGCGGCCCCGTGCCGGCCCGTGACGACCGGCGAATCCTTCCGGACCCGCACCCGCTCGCCACGCACCCCGAACCATGTCGCCTGAACCAGTTTCATTCCGCGCCCTCCTTCATCCTTCCTCCTTCATCCTTCCTCCATCCGCCCGACCGCCACGCCATGGCCAGCGCCTGCCGCGAGGCGAGCGGCCCGACCGCGTTCCCGCACGCCGGGCAGGCCAGCGTCTCGCACAGCCGCCCCGCCCTCATCGGCGGGTGCGGCCGGTAGCCCGGCCTCCCGCCGCACGCGCACGGCGGCAGCGGCCCGCTCCCGGCCGCCCGGCGCGGACGGCGCGACCCGAACACCCCGCCCCGCGCCTCCACCGCCGCGCACCCGTCCGCCCTGTCGCAAATGTCGCCCATACGATTCCCCTCAGATGCTGGATGACTCTTCAAAATTGCCGCAGGACAAATACATCCCTGCCGACCGCGCGATCAGCACGACAGCCTCTTGCTCTGCCGCACTGCCCGTCAGGAACACCAGCTTGCGAGGGATCGGCTCCCAGCCCGCGCCGCGGGCGCGCCGGAATCCGACTGCCCTCAAAACCTTGTCCAAGCCTCCCCATCCATCATCCCCGAGACACGCCACCGTGATCTTTCTTGGGTGTCCGTTGTATTTGACTTCCATCGTGATTTTTCTGCCGCTCATACCGCCACCTCCACGCCCTTCGCTTCCCGCGCGAGCCTGGCCTTCGCCGCCTCCGCCTGTTCGCGCCGTACGGCATCGGCGTCCAGAGCTTTCCGCACGCGCTCGGCGCAGGCGAGTCCATGACGGTATACGCACCGCCCGCCACAGACGAGCACCCAGCCCTTGTCTACGCCTCCCGCGCCTTCGCCCGCACCGCCACAGGCCTCCTCTTCCGCAGTCCCCGCCGCGAGGTCAGGCGTCATTTCTCGAAGCGTCGCCCCGCATGACAGCTCGGCGATGACCCGGCCAGCCTTGCCCACCCGCTTCACGTGCCGCGCCACCATCTCGGCCATCGGCCCGTCGAACTCCGGGTCACGGCCGGCGACGATCAGCAGCGCATCACGCAGCCGGCGCGTCCTGTCCCCTTCATCGCTGTGGCCCAGGCCTTGCTCCACGTAGGTCAGCCTGGCGATCTCGTTATCCACCAGCTTCTCAGCCATGATCTTCCTCATACCGCCTCCTTCACCGCGAACCCCATCGCCTTCAGCCGTCTCTCGAGCCGGCCGCTCTTGCGCCGCCCGTGGATCACGAGCGACAGGTGCCCGCGCGAGCACCCCAGCCGCCGGGCCATCTCGTTCAGCCCGACCGCCACCCTCATTCTCTTTTCTACAACCTGCATGGTTTGCCTCCTCTCGCCCGTTGTGTTACTGTTTCTTGATTCTGTTTCGTGTCACGGGGAGAAGGTTACATCACATGTGTTGTAAGAGTCAACAACAGAAGTGTTGTTATGTCTGTTTTTTCAGATAGGTTAAAAAATGCTCGCGGCGAAAGGTCGCAGCGATGCGTAGCGCAGGCCGTGGGCATCAAGCAACAGGCTTATGCGCGGTACGAGTCGGCGAAAGCAACGCCCGGCATCGACATACTCACAAAGCTGTGTCAAGAACTCGGGGTTTCCGCCGACTACTTGCTGGGCCTGTCAAACGCTGGAGCCCCCTCACGACACGCGACAGAGCCTGGTGGCAAAAAGCGCACAGCTTAGGCAACTAAAGGAGGCTCTGTCATGACGCCCAATATCACATGTTCCGATGTTTTAGAGACCATCAACCGCCGTATAGTTGAGTTGCGGAATCAGGCGATCTCCGGGTGTGGAGTTCGCAACGAGGTTATTGCTTTTGAAAAATGGATGCGCGAGCGCTATTTTTCTGACGAATGCTCACCCATAAGGGATGTGATTGAACCGTTCCGCTTCCGGTGCGCCCTAAAAGCGAGCTGTTCTTTTCTGCGAAACTGGAAAACTTACGAGTCTGAAAGAGATATTGTTGATGACTGGCCCTACGGATGGTTGAGATTCGAATCTTCACCGACTCGAACGGACGAGATAGTGATGCGCTGGAAATTGGCGGGAGGCCTTTTTGTCGGAGAAGACCGTAAGATGATGGCAAAAAGGGATTCTCCAGCCTGGTCAAAGTTCAGCTTGTTTGGTCTGCCTTATCCGCCATTTGACCAATACTTCGATATAGCTCTAGCATCTGTAGAGGCGGACGAGGCTCGTTCGCTTGGCCTACGCGGACAAGTTTCCGCTCCACCGTCGCTAACAGAGCCGGCCGCGCTCACGATCGACAGCGACGTCGTAACGCTAATCACAAACGCAAACCGCAACGCCTATCCGCGAGTTTCTCAGTTTTAATGCGGCGCGTGCCGCAGGGAGTTTCTTGCCGATTAAGCTGCAATTAGCACAGAAAACAAACAAGAGAGGACAGCCCCATGAAAGTGTCGAAGAAGACGGAAGAGCGTATTGCCTCAACGGTCCCGAAGTTTCAGAAGGTGCTGGCCGTCGCCAAGGCGCGCGACCTGAACGAGTCGGACACGGTGGTGATCATCACGGACATTCTGACAGAGGTGTTCGGCTACGAGAAATACCTGGAGGTGACGAGCGAGCTGGCGATACGCGGAACCTACTGCGACCTGGCCGTGAAGATCGGCGACAAGTTCCAGTTTCTGATCGAGTGCAAGGCGGTCGGCACCGACCTCAAAGACGTCCACCTCCGGCAAGCCGTAGGCTACGGGGCCAACAAAGGCATCCAGTGGATTGTGCTGACGAACGGGGCCGACTGGCAGCTATACCGCCTGCGGTTCGAGCAGCCCATCGCCTGGGACCTGGTTGACCGGTTCGACCTTCTTTCAGGGAGCATGAAGGATCAGCGTTTTGTTGACTCGCTCTTCCTTCTCTCTCGCGAGGGTGTGGAGAAGGGCGGCCGTGAAGACCTGTATGAGAAGATCCAGTGTGTGAATCGTTTCGTGGTCGGCAACATCCTGCTCACCGAGCCTGTCATCTCGACGGTACGCCGCGAACTCCGCAAGCTGGCCGATGGCATCAGGATCGAAGACGAGGAGATAGTCGCCTTGATCCGAGACGGCGTTCTCCGTCGCGACCTGGTGGAAGGTGAGGAGGCCGCCGCCGCCTCCGCCAAGTTCGCCAAGCTCTGCAAGTCAGTCACCGCGCCCGTTCCCAAGCCAAGACCGTCGCCCAAACCCGAAACGCCCCAGCCCGCCCCCGATCCGCAGACCACCCCTACCTCCGATCCCGCTGCGATCCCCGTCTCGGTCGCTTCCGAGTCCCCGGCATGCTGACACTCAACCGAGGCGTCCGATCCCTCGGCCCGCCCCTCGTTTACCCTGACTGTCTCACCAAGCTTTAATCCCTTTTCACCCTTCTCCACCCCTATACGTCCCTCTCAACCTTTATTCCCGTTTACACCGGTATCGAGCCCCAGGTTTGCTCCACCAGACGCGGATAGCGTTGGTTCAGTGCGGCCGCTTCGGACGGCATGCCGAGCGCGTTCACATAGAGCGGGGTGAAAGTGCCGAAGCGGAATTTGGGCGGATGCGGCAACCAGTCGGCGGCGCTGAGGATCTGATCGAGTTCGCCGAAGCCGTACAGATAGTCGTAGGTCCGGCTGTGCGCGCCGGCCAGACGCTCGGATGGCGTGTGCCAGTTGAGGGCGATGTCGGCCCAGAAATAGTCGGCCAGCGTGTCGGCCAGCGCGCGGATTTCGGCCGTTTGCGCCAATGATGCGAGCAGTAACAGGGATTCGAGGTCGACGCCGTAGTAGGTGGGGCTGACGTATTCATGCACGCCCTCTTCCCACAATGTCTTGATGAACAGGGTCAGACGGCGTTCACCCTCGCGGACGGCATCCGGATTAGCCAGCGCCTCACCCAGTAAAATCAGGTCGGAGGCGTTGAGCAGGGCGATGTTGGTGTACGTCGTGCGCGGACGATGATGGATGAGGCCGTGCAGTCCGAGATCCAGCATGACGCGCAGGCGTTCGCGTACGTCAGGGGCGAGCGAATCGCGATGGAAGCGCCAGAGCAGTGCGCCGTGCTGCATGCAGAAATCGACCGCATTGTCATCGAGCACCTCCCTGTCGCGGGAGTACCAGCGGAAGTTGCCGTAGGCGCGATGTCCAGCTTCACGGTTCTGCATCTGCTCGGCGGTTGTGGCGAGCACGCTGATACGGTCGGGGTGAACGCCCGCCTCGGCATACGCCAACATCGCCGTGAAAAGTTCGCGGCAGCCATAGACGGTGCCGGGCTTGGAGAGTTTGCGCCAGGTGCTGTCGGCTCGGGAGACCAGGTCCGGCAGAAGGCGTCCGCGTGACACCGGTTCGGCGATGAGTGCGTGTGCCCCAAATTGCAGGGCGAAGGCGAAACCGGCGAGTGCGCGCGCGAAAGGAAAGCCCGCCGTGCGGCGGGGACGAGAAGGGGCGAAAGGGCAATTTTCAACGCTCAACGTTGATCTCCCATCTCTTACTGTGCATAGACCTCGAGTTCACTGTCGGACGAGGCCTTGGCGCCGCGCGAGGCGAGGGCCAGATTGTCGGACGGCAAGGGGCCGGGGAGGACGGGGTGGACGTCGAGCGCGGCTTGGCGCTCGTCATCGGAGACCCACTCGGTCATGCGGTTCTCATACAGCACGGGCCCCCCCCATTTTCCGGTTGTGACAAGATCAATGTCACCATCACCGTCAATGTCAACCGGCACGATGTTGAGTCCGGCGCTGACGCCCTCGTCATAGGTGACCACATGTTTGCGGAAGACTGGATTCGGGCCTGGCGTGAAGCGATAATAAAACACGCCTGGCGTGCCGAAGGCATCGGGATCGCCACCATTGTGGGCCATGAAACGCTTGCCGGTCACAATCTCCTTGTTGCCGTCCTGGTCGATGTCAGCGAACGCCAGATAGTGCGACTGCGACCAGGTGTCGTCGATCAGATGCTGTTGCCACGAGATGTTGCCGGCTGCATCGCGACGCTGCTCGTACCAGAAGATGCCGTGCTTGTGTGCCGCACTGGTGATGAGGTCGTTCAGCCCATCGTTGTTGACGTCAAAGACGATGATGTTGGCAGTGTGCTCGACCTTGCCATCCTTGGCGCCTAAGGCGATGGGATGGGCCTTCCATGTGTCTTTACGGATGTCTTTCGGCGCTTCAAACCAGGCATTCGGGCGAATCACGTCGGGACGTCCGTCGCCGTTGATGTCGCCGACACCGGTGCCGAACACCGCCTTGTCCATGGAGATGGTGCGGCGCACGTAGCCGGGTTGGCCGTTGGTCTGCAGGTCCGGCTCGTACCAGACGGTCACGTTCGTGTCGGGCAAGAACTCCAGCGCTTTTCCATCACCATCGATGTCGACCAGCGTGCCAGTCTCGTGGTTGCCCAGCGGATCGATGACGTGTTCGGGCCATAGCTCGTTGTGGGAACTGCCCAAGGTGTTCTCGTACCAATAGGAGGTTTTGGAAAACCAGCAGGCCGCCAGAATGTCGGGTTTACCGTCTTTGTTGACATCGACGACCAGGTTGCAGAAATCGTCTGCGTAGCCTTTGCCGTCCTCTCCGACGTTGCTGGAAACGGTTCGGATGCGCACGGCCTTCCAGTCGGGCGCGAGGTACAGGTAGGGGCCCGCCGCGATGTCGAGTTGACCGTCGCCGTTGAAATCGGCCACGCAACACGCCTCTGAGCGGTAGGTGCCGATACGGCGCGGTACGAACGTCAGCGGTGTGAGTAATGAGCCCGGCGCTTTGTCCGGCACGTCCACCGGGGTGCGTAGCGCGATGACTTTGAGGGATTTGAGCGCCTCGGTTTTCAGCTCGGGGTCGGCCAACATCGGGGTGAGTGCGGCGACCGCTTCGGGCGTGGGTACGGTGCGCCAGGCGGCCGCAATGAGCGCCTTTTCTTGCGGCCGGGTGGCCAATGCACCCGCCTCCTTAAGCATGGTTGCGCGGCCAGCCTGTTCCTGCTCCTGGTCGATCAGACGGATGTAACCGCGCAGCGCAATCACGCGCAGACTGTTGCTGGAATAGGTCTTGGCGAGATTCAGCAGCGCGGGGGCCGCCGCCTTCTCTTTCCATGCCGCCAACACGCGCACGGCGTCATCGGCGACCGCCTTCTCTGGATCGGTCAGCGCGCGTTGGATGAGATCCAGACCGGCCGGCGTGCCGGCCAGTCCGACCGCCTGCAACAAGCCGCAGCGACGCTCGGCGTCGGCACCAGCGAACAACGGCAAAATGGCGTCGGTGGTCGCGACAGGTTCGCGGCGTGCGCAGGCCATGAGCGCTTTTTCGGCGGCCCGCCGTTCTTGTGCATCTGTGGCCGCACAGAAGGCCGTGACGAGTTTCGGGATCTGCTTGTCTGTCGCCAGTTCCGTTAATGCCTGAAACGCGGCGGTGCGCACGGCCGGTGCGGCGGCGGTGAGATGTTCAGCCAACGCGGGCGCGGCGCGTGGCGTTTTACGGAAGGCTGCGACACCCAACAGGCGCGTGAGGGCGGCGTCGTTGGCCGGACGCCGCGCCAGCGCCTTGGCGATTCGGGCGTCGGTCTTGGGATCGGCCAGCTTGATCAGACTCATGCGTGCAGCATCCGCCAGCGCGTCATCGGTTTGCCCCAGCATCGCCATCAGAGCGTCCGCATCTTCAGCGTCCCCAATGTCACCCAGTCCCGCGGCAGCCGCCTGACGGGAAGGCACGTCCTTGCCGTCCTTCAGCACCGCGCGCACCAGCGGTGCGCCGGCACGCTTTTTGGCATGGACCAGCGCCTGCACGACGGCGAGACGGCCTTGCGGCGCGAGCGTCTTCATCAGGGCTTCGCCGCGCCGTTTCAACAGTTTGTCGGGGAGTTGGGCGGTGAGACGGGCGGCGGTGCCGCGCCACTCTTCCGAGGCATGGTTCAATGCGGCGGGGAGCAGCGTGTGTGCATGATCGGGATCGGCGGCGATGCGCGCGCAGAAAGCGGCCAGCCGGATGTGGTCCGCGAGGCGGGGGTCATCGGAGAGACGCGCGTAGAGCGCGAGCGCTTGTTTCCTGTCGCCGCGGGCAAGCAACGTCTCTGCGGCGGCCAGTGTGGCGTCGGCCGTGATCGCATCCTGCGGCGCGGCGGCCAGCGCCGCCAGTGCGCCGGGTGTGGCGATCTGGCCGAGGTAGGTGAGCGCGGCGGAACGCACCGGTTGTGGACGGCTGGCCAGCGCGATGACCGTGCTCTCGGCGGCGGTGTCGCCGCGGCGCGTCAGGGCGGCGATCACACCGGCCAGTTCGCGGCCATCCAGGGTGGCGAGTGCGGCACGCAGGGCGGCGTCGGCTTCGGGCAGGCCGAGGGCTTCTAACAGCATGCAGGCGTTGTCAAAGGTCTCGGGACGCGCGAGCTGGGCCGCGAGCGTCGGGATGGCCGCAGCGGTGGCGTTTGCCAGCAGGGCCTGACGCGCACTGTCCTTTTCAGCCGGCGTGCCGTCGGTCAGCTGGCGGAGCAACGCGGACTCGTCGGCGGAGCATGCCGTTGTCGCAAACAAAGCGGCCGCGCCCAACACGAGACAGGTGGCCAAGCGCGTGAGCGTGAGCGGATGGATCGTGAGACGGAGAGTGGACATGGTGCAGCCTCGTGGGGGGTTAGATGGACCAGGGCGCGCGGTTCGAGCGATGGAGGAGGCGATTGGCCTCGGCATCCTTGACGAACATGAGCGCGGCTGGATCAAAGGTGAGTTCGCGGTTCAGGTGATAGGCGACCGTGGCGGCGTGGCAGGCGACGTGCGTGATGTGTAACGCGTCGGCCGGCGCGGTCGGGGTCTGGCGCGACCTGACACACGCGATAAACTCAGCCGGGTGGGCCACCGGACGCATCCAGCTTTCGGTCTGGATGGCGCGGGTGTCCAGCAGGCTCGGCGAGGAGACTTGGATGTCGCCCGAGTCGTCGGTCTCGACCCAGCCCTCGTCGCCCTCGAAACGCACGGCGCACGAGTTCCGGAAACCGTTCTGGCGCATCACGATCTGGATACCGTCGGCATACCAGGCATGCAGGGTGGTCGCGTCGACGGGTTTGTATCGGACCGGCGTGGTGTGCTCGCGGTTGAGCACCATCTGGCAGAGATCGAGCGTGTGGCTGCCCCATTCGGTGAGGTCGCCGTGATAGTCGTATTCGCTGTGCCAGCGCTTGAGGTAGGCGTTGCTGTAGGGACGCCAGGGGGCGGGGCCGAGCCACAAATCCCAGTCGATCTCGTCAATCGGCGGCAGCGGTTCCTCGGGCAGGAAATGGTTGGCCGCCGAGCGCCCCATGCCCGCCATGCCGGCGTGCAGCGTATGGATGCGGCCGAGGCGCCCGCTCCTGGCCAGCGACATGGCGGTCATGAAGTTACCGACGGTGCGGCGCTGCACGCCGCCCTGATAGACGCGGCGGTAGCACGCGGCGGCCTTCACGACGGCGTCGCCCTCGCGGATCGAGAGCGAGATCGGCTTTTCGCAGTAGACGTCCTTGCCGGCCTGCATGGCGTAGATCGCCAGGCGCGCATGCCAGCGGTCGCCGGTGGCGATGTAGAGGGCGTCGATGTCCGGGCGGGCCAGCAGGTCGCGGAAGTCGCGATAGGCCTTGCAGTCAGCGTTGCCGTAAAAGGCATCGACCGTGGCTTTGGCGCGTTCACGCCGTTCGCGCACCACATCGCAGACTGCCAGCACGCGTGTGCCGGGCTGGTTCAGGAAAACCGGCAGCATCTGCGTGGCGCGCCCGCCATTGCCGATGAAACCCAGGGTGACGGTGTCCGACGGTGCAGTCGGGTTGGCGCGTGCGGCGGTGCCGGTGCTGGCGACGGTGGTGAATGCGGCGGCGCGCAGCAAAAAACCGCGCCGGCTGATCGGAGAACGTAACATACGAGAACCCCCTTTATGGAGACAGTATAGAAGAGGCAGAGGTTTCGGGTCTTGTAAAACAGCGATTGAAATGTGTATCTGATGCGCATGAGTGCGCGTATTGGCTTTGAAGCTGTCGAGGGGCAGGCCGGCCGCAGTCGCTCCGTGGCCGGTCGGTGTCTTTAATTGATGCAGAGCTTTCTCTGCTTTTTCCGTTTCTGTTCGTCCGGTGGCGTCTCGAGTTTGACGCGCAGGTGGACGAGGCCGCCGTTAAGGATGAAGGCTTCGCCGTCGAGGCCGGGGCAGTCGTCGAAACTGACATAGGGCAACACGGGTTTGACCGGCGTGTCGAGGAAGATCGGCTTGATCGCGTCGAACGCATCGGCGGCCGATGGCGCGGGCGAGGCTGGTTTGAGATGCCACGATCTGAGACGCAATAACGGCAGCGCCGCGACCGCACAGTCGGGATGAGAAAAGAGCACGATCTCGAGGCATCGCCCGCCCCGGAAGACGGCGAATCCGGTTGCCTCTTTCGGCAGCTCCGGCAAAACGGGTTCCGACATAACGGCATCGGCCAAAAAAACCGGTTTGCGCCGTTTGGACTGAGAGCCGTCAGTCTTTACGACATAAAACAGGTGGTCAGGTACGAGTCCCGGCGCGAACACGGAATCGTGCAGAACCCGGACGCGCCCGAGCGTCGTGTCGAACTCTTGTCCCTCTACGGCCAGGACACACGTTCCCCGTTCGACCTTCACTTGTAACTTGCAGAGGTCGGTGCTTTCCGTGCCGCGGGTGATCGCTGCGGTACCTTCGCGCATGGCCCTCACAATCGGCTGGGCTTCTGCCGGGCGCACTGCGCGCAGCGGCAGGACGGAGAGGTGCCCGAAGGGCAGCAGCGTGCCGCATGCCTCGCATGCGATCGCGGCGCGACATGCCGCCAACTGCGCGGCACGTTCCCGTTCGGCGGCCTCCGCTTCACGCCGCAACTGCTCTTGGCGGGCTTGCTCTGCGGCAGCCTCGCCGTCCGCGACCACGCCTTTGAGAAGCCGATACAGCAGCTGTGTCTCGGGCCACAGTCCGCCCGCATGAAAGCGATCCCGTATTTCAGATCGAAATGCGTTGATCGCGGCATGCGCATAGCGGGCGCGGTTTTGCCACAAGCCCAGAAGCTGATGGTGCCAGACCGCCTCGGCGGTATCGGCATTACGGCCGGCCAGATCAGCGGTCTGTTCGGCGGGCCAGACTTCCAGCCGGATCGGCGTGCGGTTGTCCGGATCGTCAGGGCCGGACAGCCGCGCCTCCAATCGCACGACACCGCGGTCAACCAGCGGCGCGAGGTACGCGGCGTCGATCCGCGGCAGGTGCCCGATCTGACCGCCGCCGGGGGCGTAGACGGCGATGGCGTCCGAATCGTAGGGGTTGTCGGGCTGACGCTCGCACAGCAAGGCAACGCCGGGCGGCGGAATCGCGGCGTAGTGGCGCCTGCCGACGATCCAGGTGGGTATCCACCCGAGCATGCCGGAAAGCGGGGCGAGCGAGGCTCCGGTGCTCAGGGTTGGGATGGTTTCAACCGGTGCAACGTTCTCTTTGTTCATGTTTCTATGAAATCAATAAACGGGAGGCATGTCAATACGGGGTTGTCTCAGAGGGCAATCCAGAACCATCTGACAGGACAGCTTGAGATCATCGTGGCGCTCAACGACATCCATGATCAGGGCCCGCTCTCGGTCGAATCGGAAGACTCCCGGATGGACCGCTGTCACGGTGCGCAGGAGGCCTGCGACTTCGTGCGGGGGGGGGATTTCCCGCCGAGCGCGATCGCCTTTGACGCGCAGTTTGACAAGTAGGTCGCCTGTGCCTGGATGTTGATGATGGGCGGATGCGGCGTGCGGGGGGGGCTGCCACTTGCCACAGCGGCGGCAAGCCGCCGCACGCCAAAAGACATTTCTTCCGCTCCTCCGTGGCATCCCTGCTCTGGGGGCACGACATCAGCGCGGGGGACACTTGTACGGGGCCTTGCCGTCGACCATGCGCGGCGCGAGGCCTGTCAGATTTTTCACCAAGAGCTGTGGCGCAGGTCCCCAAGTCCGGATCAGTGGAGCCGTCGTGCCGGAAATGGCGACGTCTTCAAGCGTGAGGGTCTTCACGTTGAGGCACGAAAACACCTCCGGCACCTCCCGGTTGAAGCCGATTTCACAGTGACGCATCGTGCAGACGAGCGGCACATTCTCACCTTCCGCGGAAGAAGCATTGAGCGCGACCGGGTTCCATAGATTCGTCGCTCTCACGTTTTCGAAAGTGACGTCGGTCAAGGGGGCCGCGTGCTGCCAGGTTTCGCCGCCAAAGTTGTAACGGATCAGCCGCGAGACGTTGTCGACGGTGCAGTTCCTGAAGACAATGTTCCCCGGACGAAACCGGAGAGGCACCGTGACATCGCAGAAATAAAGGAAAAACGTGGCCATCGACCGACGGCCTTTGATATGGCATGGATCCCATAATCCGTCCCGTTTTTCCTGGGGCGTGAGCGACCCGCGGAAAAGGTACGAGCACGGCCCATGGGCGTGACAGCCCTCAACGAGGATATTGCGTCCGCCGGCTCTACGCGGTCATCCTTCAGAATGTCGTAGGCACGGCAGTCGCGGGTGGCGACCAAGTAAGTGTCTGCCTCGAGGTACAGCGTGACACGGCTGCGGAGACGAATGCCGCGGTCGAGATTATAAGAGCCGCGACAAACACGGACGGTGCCACCACCGGCCAGGAAGGCGTCATCGATGGCGGACTGGAGAATCGCCGAAGCGTTCGTGAGCGCGCGCGGCCCGTAATCCCATTCGACCCGCACTTCGGGAGCACGAACGACCCACTCCGTACCCACTTTCTCCCAGGTGGTCGGCGGCGCCGTCCGGACCGTAGTCGCTACCCCAACAGCTAATAAGAGCGAGAACATCAATACCTGCCTGATTGGTCATGGTTTAATGGGATTATAGGGTTTCGAGCCGGCTTTGAGCAAGACCGCTCTAACATCCCACAGTCAATTGAAACACCCCTGCCTGTTTGGAGCGCAGGGCGTTTTTATTTGAACTGGGCTCGCGCGTTGTTTATCAGGGAAACACTTCGGGGTAGACGGAATCCGGCTTTTTTGCTTACATAGACTGCGGATGGAAGCATCAGCAGAGCAACCGGTCGGATATCTTGCGGAAAGGAGCGGGAGGGATGTTGACGATCAGAAAGATCAGGGGCAGTGAGCTGA
>Ga0209407_1000979_pt1 | contig 32064 bp, 41 predicted proteins | sample AD_JPNHG3_MetaG_FD_184410 | JGI IMG/M metagenome (GOLD analysis project Ga0209407, IMG submission 184410) | Active sludge microbial communities of municipal wastewater-treating anaerobic digesters from Japan - AD_JPNHG3_MetaG (SPAdes) (version 2) | ecosystem: Engineered > Bioreactor > Anaerobic...
CAGGGACGGTAACGTCATAGATACCATATCCCCCAAGACAAGGTTCTCCCCCCACAACAGGGACCTAGTGGAGAACAGGTTGACAGTAGAAGACATTCCTGCTAACATAGGAGACTACATTGACCTAGCGGACAAGTTCGGCAGGCTAATCAGCTTCCCCTTTATCCGCCTGGACATGTACGATACGGACGATGGGATATACTACAGTGAGATGACAAGGCTGCCACTGATGTTCAGGTATATAAGAAGCGAAGTTACGGACATGTACCTATCGCAGTGGAAGGCAAGTGTGGAGTTCCTAAGGAGGGAAAGTGGCGTATGAGATCACAGTAAGGGGCCTAGTGCAGAACGTAGGCTACAGGAAGTGGGTACAACAGATCGGGGAAGAACTTGGTCTGAACGGTCTTGTGTGGAACGCTAATGATGGTACTGTCCGGCTAATCGTAGACGGTATAGATGAAGCAATGAACGTGTTCATTGATCAGCTACGTCGTGGTCCCGGCAAGGCGCGCGTGCAGTGTGTAGTAGCGAAGCAGGTGAATACTAGCGTATCCCAGGAAGGCATTGAGATCGTAGGACAAGTAAAGACGCCACGATTCATTGACGTCCTACGGATTCAACAGACACGGTGGGCCAAGGAGAACCTTCCCAGCGAAGTGGCGTGGCTATATAACAACACCGGTAACAAGATGGTGCTACGGGAACTTGTAGGCGGTCTAGGGGGGAAGATTGCTAAGCTTATCGTCCCGACCGCCATTCCCCTAGATGAAGCGTTCCAGGCGCTAGAAGATAACGGATCAGGCTTTATAAAGCCTAAGCGTGGCTACGGCGGACATGCTGCTATCGGCCTACGTCGCAATAAGAACGGGTTGTGGGAGAACGCGGCCACCGGCAAGGCGAAGGAACTTGATCACTGGCGGGAATGGCTTGTGAGTGAAAGCAATAGGAGCGGCTTGGGGGGTAAGTGGCTAGTAGAAGAACTGCTAGTAGGTAGAAGGGGAGGGCTACCAGATGACATAAAGTTCTACTGCTTCGCCGGTCAACCCAAGGCCATCAGCATCATGCGCAGGAAGTGGCACGATAGACTGGCACTGAATATGCAATGGTTCTACCCGAACTGGCAACCCATGGTTGCGCCTATAGCTAAGGGGGAGTCTATAGACCGTAGCATAAGGGCGCCTGAAGCTAACGTGATAGAAGACGCCGAAGCACAGATGCAGGTGCTGGCCAGTAAGATCCTATTGCCGTTTATCCGCATTGACCTTTATGACACACAAGACGGTATAATGGCAGGTGAGCTAACCCGTACCCCGGCATCGGCATACTCACTGTCGCCGAAGGCGAAGGAGGAGTGGGTATCGGCATGGCAGCTTGCGGCGGCGAACATGGCGACTAAGATAAAGAACGGTGAGATGGAAGACAGCATAGGGCTCCATAAGGAGATCGCAAAGCGGTGTGCTGAAAAGGGGCTGTGATGGCGGAGATCGGACAGACAGGTTCAGTCATAGTATCGGGCCGCATTGAGCGTCCGCAAAGCGTATCCGACGTGCTAGGGGAAGACTACCTTAGTGAGTTCACGGCGGATACTGTAGATAAGATGATCAGATCCGATGGTACTTGTAGCGCGATCTGGTATGCTATCACCCTCCCCCTACTGGCGGCGGAGTGGGATCTTGTCCCGGCATCAGACAAGCGGACAGACAGGCGGATAGCTGACTTTGTAGGGGAGAACCTGTGGCCTGACTTCCAAAGGACGCTAGAACAGGCGCTATCTTACCTACTGTACGGTCACTTTATCTTTGAGGTCGTATACGGGCATTCAGATGGACAGATCGTGTGGGAGAAGCTATCCCCCCGTCTACCATGGACGATCGAACAGTGGAACGTAAGGAATGGTGAACTTGTGTCCATCGTACAATACGCAATGGACACTAATACGGGGCAATACAGGGAATTCACCATCCCAGCTGACCGCATATTGCGGTTCACCAACAGGCAGGTTGGGCTCAACTTTGCGGGGGTGTCCATCTTTCGTGCGGCATATAAGCACTGGAAGATCAAGGATGTCCTGTACAAGATTGACGCCATCCGCCATGAGCGGTACGGGGTAGGGGTACCTATCGTATCCCCACCGGAGGGGACATCTTCTGCAGACAGGGCTTCCCTGGAAGCAGCTGCCAGGACGTTGCAATCTAATGAGGCAAGCTACATCATGCTGCCAGCTGGGAGCGACCCGGATAAAGTAGTGAAGGTCCTTACCGGACAACAGGGGACTGGTACAAACGTCCTTGACAGCATCAGACATCATGACATGCTGATCTTGCGATCTGTGCTTACGGAGTTCCTTGCGTTGGGAGAAGCCAAGTTCGGTAGCAGGTCAGTATCGGCGGATCAGACGGGGCTGTTTATGCTATCGCTGCAGGGGATAGCGGATAACATCGGAGAAGTATTCACACACGGTCATGCTGGTGAGAATGGGGGAATATCGGATCTTGTGAGGTACAACTTTGGGAGCGGAGCTGGGGTACCGCGACTGCACTGTGCAAAGATCCCGGAGCGTAGCATAAGTGATATTATGTCTGGGATTGCGGAGCTGACAAAGGCTGGAGTTATCACACCGGACGTAGCGGTTGAGAATCAAGTAAGGGATCTTGTGGGCCTGCCGCAAGTAGCTGTAGAAGGAGCGTGATTATGCCTTGGAGCACAAAGAACAAGCCTGATGCGTTCAAAAACCTGACTGGAGAAGACCTGGAGAAGGCACTGAAGGTAGCTAACGCTGTCCTTGCGGACTGCCAAGCGAAGGGGGGAGAAGACTGTGAAGGGAAGGCGATCCGCATAGCGCTGGCATCCCTGAAGGGGAGCGCCGTTGTCTTCGCCGAACCGATCTCCATGGCGCAGATAGTGGAGAACTTCAGGAAGAACGTGCGTGGCGTTGACATATCGGTTGACGTATCGCACCAGCCGGATACTGGAGCCGTGGGGTGGGTGCGGGACCTGAAGGTAGATAAGTCCAGCGCCGACCCGGCGAAGGTGGCCTTGTGGGCCAAAGTGGACTGGACGGAGGAAGGGAAGGAGCTTATATCTACGAAGAAGTACCGCTACCCTTCTGTGGAGATAGGTCCCTACGTAGATCCTGAAAGCGGCGTGGTAACTCCGAACGTCTTGTTCGCATTCACGCTTACTAACAGGCCGTTCCTGAAGGGACTACAAGCGATAGATGCGAACGCGGAGTGGGTTGAGATCCTACGCGAAGGGGACTTCACGTACCCTCCCACTGGGATCGTATCAATCACGGCCAGCGAACCTGGCATGGAGGTAAAGAACATGGACAAGAAGATGGAGAAGTTCCTTGCGGAGAACGGCATCACCGTTGCCGATGGGCAAGACATTGTAGAAGTACTGTGTCTGGCCTATAAGCAAAGGGATGCACAGGTGGTAGCACTTACCGAACAGAACAGTGCACTAACAAAGCAACTGGAAGCCAAGACACAGGAAGCGGACAAGGCTAGCAAGGAGCTTAGCGCGATCAAAGCCGAAGCTGCGAAGGAGAAGCGCGATGCACTTGTGAAAAAGTTCATTGCCGAAGGGAAGCTTATTCCTGCACAGGTCAACTTCTTTGTGGAGCTGTACGATCTGTCCCCGGAGAAGGCGGTCCGCTTTGTGGAGGAAGGAATCGCGCACCAGGTGTCTGGTGAGAAGGGCACCGTTAGCGCGGAGGTCCAGGGGGACCTGGAGGAACGTCGGGCCAAGGCTATTAGTGATGCTATCCGTGCCGGGACCGACCCTGTAGCCGCGTATCGCAATGCGATGCGCAACATTGCCTAGGAGGTAGAACATGGCATACGGAAAGTTTCCTATGGTGTTCACTAACACCTGGTACGTAGAAGACGATGAGACCGTAGTCCAGTATCGCGCGGTCAAATTGAACCCTACGGGGGACATTGAGCACACGATGTCTGGAGAAGGGCCGATCGGGATTGCGCAGGAAGGGGGGAAGGAACTGGCGGTTGTGAACGTTGTCATGGCGGGGATCACCCCGGCATGGGTCAATACGGATAACGGACAGATCCTTCCAGGTGAGTACCTTACCACAGATGATGGCGGCTTCCTGACGCTGGCGAAAGACGCGGACGCGAAGTTTGCCATCGCACTTGAGGGTGCGAAGGACGACTGTGTCATCTCCGTATTCATTGTACCGGCTGGCCGTATCGGAGCCGGGGACGAAGGGTAACAGGGGGTAAGAATGAATCCAACACGTGATATGGTGAAAGAAGATCGTGCACTGACGGGCATTAGTGTAGCCTATCGCAACCCGGAGTACGTGTGGGATCGTGTATTCCCGGTCGTTCAGACTAACGGCAGGGAATCCGACTTCTACTTTGTGTACGATCCGGGTAACTGGTTCCGCAATGAAGCGCGTGTAGTCGCACCAGGGGATACCACCCCTGTGGCCGGAATGATCCTGTCCAAGGAACCCTACGTTGCGGAGGAGTACGGCGTGAAGCAGCCGCTCCCGGAGCGTATCCTGAAGAATCAGGACCCCCCGCTTGACCTTATGGCGTCGGCGGCGGTCTACACGGCGGACAAGGTTCATCTTCGCCTGGAGACCAACCTGGCGAACATGATCTTTCGGACTGGCGTGTGGGCTAATGACATAGACATCACTGTGACTTCTACGCCGTGGGATGCCACTGGTGCTACTATTATCGGCGACATCAAGGCTGCGTTTGATCTTGTCCGCGGTACTGGTGCCAAGCGACCTAACACGTTGCTAGTGTCGCCAGCCGTGTGGGAGGTCATTGCCGAAGATCAAGGTATCCTTGATCGTATCCGGTATACCCAGCGGGCCGTGCTGACAAGGGATCTCCTTGCGGCGCTACTGGAGATTGACCGGGTCCTTGTCGGCAATACGATCGTGAACACCGCTCCGGCTGGTATGGAGCCTACGTTCACTAACGTGTGGCCGGAGGGGGTGCTGGCGGCTTACGTTGCGCCGACACCGGGGCTCATGATGCCTACCGCCGGTTATACCTTTGAGGCGCAACCTATGCGGACGCGCAAGTACTGGGACGAAGACCGCAAGTCGTGGCTAGTGGAGACCTATGAGATCAGTGCGTTCAAGGTTGTAGGCGCTGGTCTAGGGTGCTTCATTCACAACATCCTTGCCGGGTAAGGCAATGTACTAGGAGCGTGCAGATGAATAAGCTAATCGCGTGTGTTCTAGCGGCAACTTGTATCGGTATGAGCGCAATGGCGGGGCCTGTAGTCGGTGTGACGCTTATCCCTAGCGGTTCGGTAGCATATCCCTACCTGGCCGCGGGGTGGGATGCCGGGTACATGCTTACTACGCTGGAGATCGGGAACCCGATGTACATTGACGGGTGGTACGGTCTACGCGTACAGCCGTTGCGTAACGTGAGTACCAACATCCGCGTAGGGGGTAACATCGGGTTGTTCGGATGCGTACATGGCTTCCAGGTGTCCAGCGCCGTGTGCTTTGTAGGCGTATCGTGCGTTGCCAACTGGAATGGGATCATGCTAGACGTATCCGCTAACCTTCCCTACGTCATTCAACCTGACGCTCCCCTTGGTGGGGCGTGGGGCATGGGCGGAATGAAGTTCAGCTGGTAGGTGCAGATGGCCGATAGAACGGGTCAGCACGTCGGGATGGGGGGGGAATCTATCCCCCCCCGACCGGACGATCTTGTGCTGCCGGATGGCACGGTCATTCCCATGGAGGAGCGGACAAGGTGTGAGGTGTATTCACGGGTTGTGGGATACCTTAGACCCGTAGAAGCCTGGAACGTTGGGAAGCAGGAAGAATGGAAAGACCGCGTAACGTACAAAGTAGGAGGACACGATGTACATAACGGTAGCTGACCTGGAACGTGAACTGAACGATAGATGGTCGGATACGACTTCTCCGACTGTGAATGACATAGAACAGTTCATTGTAGAAGCTGAAGGGATCACCAACGGGATGCTGCACAATGCGGGGATAGTCGTTCCTGTGACATCGTCTTCTCCGATCACGCTGGCACTTATCCGTTCGGGTATCCTTGGCTACGTTGCGGCGCGGGTGATGTCCGCGTATTCAGGTCTTGTGTCAGACAGTACGGAAAGGGAGAAGGAATACATGGCGAAGTGGGAGCGGCTAGTGGACATTATCACAAAGTACCCCAACACTTGTGCAGATGCAGGCAGGCATAGGAAAGTATCCCACAGTGAAGTGCGACGTCCTGTATTCAGCATGGAGGAGACGTCGTGGTAGAAGCGAAGCTAGAAGGACAAGATGGCGTTCAGGCATGGCTAGAAGACATTGACAGGCGTGCTGGAGACATCTCCCCCATTGCGGACAAGATCACCAGTGCGTTCCTGGAAGATAACAAGGTCAACTGGAGCCGCGGGTGGGAGGACCTATCCCCGGCATACGCTGCCTGGAAGGCGAAGCACTACCCGACGGCTGGTGTGCTGGAACTTACCGGGACACTGAAAAGGTCGCTAACAGTAGGTACAGTGGACACGATAGTCCGCAAAGAATATGGCGGAGTGAAGGTGGGGACGCGGGTACCGTACGCGGTATACCACCAGGAAGGGACAAAGAACCTACCCTCCCGACCCCCTATGGCGCTATCGGATGCCTTCATTGACAGGCTGGAGGAGATCATATCAGACTTTGTAGGCGGTGCTGAATAATGGAACGTGCACAGGAAGCGATACTTACCTTGCTACAGAAGTACTTGCCGTATGCCTTGGAAGCCAGGACCGGTGAGACACAGTCCGGTGAGTTCCCACGCGTTGCGGCGGAGTATCCGCACGTTGACCTGCCGCTACCAAACCGGTACGAACTTGCCTACGACGATAAGCACACGCTGTTCGGTACGGGGGACTTCCCGGTTGTGGTGATTCTTCCAGGTTCTACTACAATAGATGTCAAGCTTACCACCGGGTATCTTATGGACATGTCACACAACATTGCTATAGTAGTGCTACTGAAACATGGAGATCCCAGCATCCTGCAGCGGCAACGTTCCAGGTATGCGGAGGCTATTGTGGAAGTGCTACTTACCCACCAACAGGACCCGGTTATAGGGAGGGAAAGGATCTCCTATGATGAATGGGAGATCAGATATGACAAGGTGCTATGGCGGGAAGATGAACGGTCTTTCCTGGGAAGCGTTTTCGTGCAGGTGCGTTGCCGGGAACGTGAAAGATATTCAGCCGTGGGGTGAATAGATGACAAAGTATAGAACACCTAAGCGCAAACTGAAGCGGGCACCTAGTCCGCCGGTTGAGACCGTCACCAAGCCAGCAGCCGAAGTAGATATTCCCTTGGTGGAGGCCATAGTAGACCAACGGACTAAGGCGGAACTGAAGGAACTACTTGACGCTAAGCAAGTGCCATATCCGCATAATGCTAACAAGGCGATGCTGATTGAGCTAGTGAACAAGGGAGGTTATGATGCCGAAACTGACTGAAAGAACGATGCTACTGGTGAAAGCGGAGGACACGTATGGGATTGAGGTTACCCCCGATGCGGAGACCGACTTTATTGCCGTCTACGATGTAGATGTTAGTCCTAACATCACGTTCAATGACCCACAAGCGATGGACGCTAGTCTATCCCCGCGTGAGGGTCGTGCTGGGAAGAAGTATGTAGACGTATCCTTCAGCTGGGAGATTCAGCTGACGGCTGGTCAGGACAAGACCGAACCCATCGCTCCCTTCGCGGCGCTACTTGGAGCGTGTGGGTTTGCCGAAACCGGGTCAGGTGTCTGGACACCTGTTAGTACAGGAATGGGGTCCTGCACGATCTATGTCAACTACGATGGCCACCTGTGGAAGATCCCCGGTTGCCGCGGGAACGTTGAGTTCGACTTCACTGCCGGTGAGTTTGCCGTGGCCACGTTCACGATGCAGGGACTTTATCAGGCTCCGACAGACGCGGACATGCCTACAGCATGGGCCGATCTTGGGGTGGCTCCAATGAAGTGTATGGGGGGTATCCTTGTAGCAATGAATCAGGACCCGATTCCGGTGGTGAACAGCTTGACTGTCAACATGAACTGGGATGTAGCCGCACTGTCTTCCATCACGGCTAGCCATGCCGTAAGTGAGATCGTGCTGGCCGATAGGAACCCTGAAGGTCGGTTCGACCCTGAAGTCACTAGCATGGCCGATCATGACTGGTATTCACTACTGGAGGCACCTGTCCTTGGGGAGATTAGCTATCAGATTGCCAACGCCGACGCTTCTTTCAGGCTCAAAGTACCCAAGGCGCAGCTTATGGAGATCGGGTACGGGGACCGCGACGGTATCCGTACATACGACATCCCATTCCGTTGCGTACGGAACCTGGGAGATGACGAAGTGAAGCTGGAGTTCGCGGCTTCTGGAGAATAGACGTTGGAACGTTCCAACAGTCGCGGATTGCGGGTGGGGGTAGGGAATCCCCCCTACCCCCGTCACAGTAACTGGACGGCCAAGGTCACAAGATGGCCAAGGTCACAAGGAGGGATATATGAAGGTACATAACAGATTGTCCAGCTGGGAATACGTCCCGGTAGCGGATCGTGGTCTAGATGAGAAGGAACGGACGGTCTTTGTTCTCAAAGGGCTTCCCTATGACCTGTACAACAAGATCATGTCTGACGCCACCCCCAAGCTTAGGATGCCGATCGCGGCGATGCAGAAGGCCGCGGAATCCCAGGAATTAGACGCCACAACGGAGATGGAACTGAACCCTGGTACGCGGTACATGAGGGAGTTTGACATCCTATCGGCTGGGATTGTTACGGTAAAGAACCTAATTGACGCTGCTACGGGGGAAGCGGTTGAGTACAAAGACACGTGGCCGGACAATAAGAAGAAGGAATGGTTCGCGGCGTGGCTACCGGCGGATCTCCGCGTTGAGCTTGCGGATGCCATCACCCGTGGGTCTACCTTGTCCAAGGAGGAGCTGGGAAACTGACATTGCTTGTCCATGTTCTAGAAGACATGGACAAGCGATGGCATACCATGGAATGCAAAGCAAGGAACGGGTGTACCGATATACGGTCACCCGTTCCGTGCAATACAAAGCTTACCATCCCCATGACACTGGACATGGGGGGTGAGCGGGTTATGCTGTACACGTGTCCAGCGAACATTGTAGATAGCGAAGATGCTGCCTGGCTACAGATGTACGGGATGTACAAAAACGGCATAACGTACACAGATGGGGGGATACACAATCAACCTAACCTGTGGGTAGAAGCCATGGTGGCGCTGGACAACATAGTAGCAGACATAGAACAGAAGAAGATGGAAGAAGCGAAGAAGGCTAACAAGTCTAAGGGACCTAGGAGGAACCGATAAGTGGCAGCTACTAAAGAACTTGCGATAACAATCAAAGCAAGGAATGAAGCGTCACGTGTCCTGAATCAGGTCAAGGGAGACGTCAACGGTCTATCCGGGGGTCTAGATAGCCTGACCCGATCGGCGGTCAAGGTAGCGGCTGCCTTTGTAGGCTTCCAGGCAATCTCCAGGGAGATCAAGGCGGCATATAAGTCCGTTGTGGAGCTTGACACTGGCTTGCGGCAGCTTTGGACGCGTCTTGACGTCGGTGAGAAGCAGATGGGGGGGATAAGTAAGGCGATTCAGGACGTCGCCATTCAGTTCGGCCATGCTGCATCTATGGGGGTCAAGGCGGTAGATACTATCGCATCCTCCGGGTATGACGCTGCCAGTTCCTTCAGGATATACCAGACAGCTGCCAAGGCGGCAGTAGCAAGTGGACAAGCGGTAGATACCACGGCTGCACAGATCGCGCAGGTGATGTCAACATACCGCCTGGCCGCTAATGAGGTTGACCGCGTAGCCGATCTACTGTTCGCCACCAAGGTACCGCTAGGGGAGATCGCTTCCATCGTAGGAGACATCGGGTACGAAGCCAAGGCGCTAGGAGTACCACTAGAAGAACTTATCACCGTACTGGGAAGGATGCACCAGGAAGGTGCGGATGTCGGCCAGCTTACCAGGATATTCAGACAGATACAGGGGGAAGGGAAGGCCTGGCTAATTCAACAGTATGGACTTGTAGAAGGCATTGAGCGTTATGCCAAGTCCAAGGGTGACATGCGGCAGATGGCCACTATCATGGGTCTAATACGTGCCGGTACTGGCCAGGCTGCAGATGCTACTGGTGCACTTGACGCGGCGTTCGCTAAGACATGGGGGTCCTTCCAGGTCCAGACTTCGCGGGTCAGGGAAGCACTGACAGGCGTGTGGAGGGAGATTGTCAACATCTTTATCCCTGGAGACCCCGCGGAGTGGGCCGACACGCTAGTAAAAAAGCTACAACAGGTAAGACAATGGATCTCACAGAACTCCGATGCCTTGCGCTACTTTATAAAGATGTTCGGGGAACTGGCGATAGTCGTGGGGTTGATCATAGGCGTGAAGGCTGCGCTAGGGCTCCTAAGCAACACCATGTTCCAGCTGACACTACTTGGAAGTCTTGTCTGGGTAGCATGGAAGGTTGACCTGTTCGGGATCAGGGAAGCGCTGGGGAAGGTAGGCGAAGCACTAGCTAGCGTCCTTGACGGCATAGGGGAGATAGTGGAGTACTTCACTGGTACTAACCCCTTTGAGAACTGGTCTACCAGTGCCAAGGCCTTGGCAGTGGCCTTGGGAGCGATAGTAGCAGTCAAACTTGTCGGGTGGGCCGCCAGTACAGTTACCGCCGTTGCCGCCGTGACCGGTCAGTTTGCAGCACTGCTTCCCGTTGTACTGGCCGTTACGGCTGCCATAGCTGCGTACAAGGGATACCAGGGAATGATCTTCGGGTATGAGACAGGCAAGGGAGCTGAACTTGCGCCACCGGGGTCGCCTGAATATGAGGCGTTGACGGCTAAGTTTGGAGTTCCCCCTGTCGCACCTGGTACTTTCAGTCAGATGGTAGATATGCTGACTGAATCGTATCAGCTTGGAGCCTTTGAGCTAGCTGAAGGGTTTGCTACAAGTCCTGAACTTAGCGAAGCTGGACTTACGCTTGGACTAGGCTTTGCCGACAGTCCTGGGATCTTTGACGCTGGGAACCTTCTAGGCCAGGAAGCTGCGAAGGCCATCGCTGGAACGATGCGGAATGCAGCTTACGTCCCCTATCAGACCGGCGGCATGGTGCCAGGGACCGGTACGGGGGACAAGGTCCCTGCGATGCTGGAGCCTGGGGAGTTCATTGTCCCCCGTTGGATGATGGCGTTGCCGTGGGTAAGGGAGCTATTGCTAAGGACCTGGCGCGGGTACGCAGCTGGCGGACCGGTAGCAAGTGGAGTTAGCAGGGACGGCAAGACGCTAGTAGAAGTACTACGGATAGAAGCACCTGAACTGTACAAGGTCACTGGCGACTGGCTATTCAACTTCTTTGGAACCTATGCCAAGGACTTTGAGGAGACCGTTCGCCTGTTCAGGGCAATGAACAGCTTTGTACGGCCACTAATTGATCAGGAGGATGCAGCCGGGGAAGTGCTATCCTATGTCAATGGACAGGCGCAGCTTCTAGGACAGAACCTGGAATACGCTACAAGTACGCTGTCAACGTTCTCACAGGTGATGGTGGGGGCTGCACAGGAAGTCGTGGGGATAATCAGATCCCACGTAAGCCAGCTTGTCCGTAGCTTTGTGTCTTCCTGGCTAGGAACGGCGAAGAAGGCGCAACAGACCACCGAACAGATATTCGATTCATTGCTATCCGTAGCTATTCCTACCGGGTACAAGCTTTCCAGGGCGGCGTGGGGAGTAGCAAGGCCTGGTGAGCCGTGGTCTAGGAGACAGATGGGGGGTCTGGAAGACACCCTAGAAGACGCCGGTAACTGGCTACTTGGCCTGCTAGAAGACCTTATCGTGTGGGGGATAATGAAGCTGTTCGACTGGCTTATCGGCAAGCCACTGGAAGCGCTGCTAGATGGCCTGTTCGCAGGGATAGGGGACCTTGTAGAAGGGGGAATCGGGGGGATCTTTGACGGTATAGGCAGCTTCTTCCAGGGAGTATTCAAAGCCATCTATGACGTCATATCCGGTGTGCTGAACGCGATATGGGCTGTCATTCAGGGGATAGGGAACCTTCTCATGACAATAGTCCAGACCGTCTACAACATCATTGTAGGCGTCCTGCAGTCCATCTTTGGGGTCATGTCAGGCATATGGACTAGTCTTGTGGCTGCCTTCGGTCCCCTGGTGGCGACTATCCTTGTAGTTATCTCCGTACTTACGGCCTTGTCCCTGATCTTCCCGGAGTTCGGTAGAAGGCTATGGGAGCTACTGCAACAGATCGGGGAGTTCTTCTACAACATCCTCCGCGACTTCTGGACGCTACTGGTGAACGTAGTGTCGTTTATCGGTGAAGCCGTCAAGACGATAATCACCGGGATCGGCCAGTTTGCGCAAAGCATCATGAAGATGGCCTGGAACCTGATACAGAACATCCTGAACTTCCTATGGAATGGCCTTGCTTCCTTGATTAGCGGGATCTTCTCCCTGATCGGGGGGATCTTTGGAGCTGGCGGGGGAGGTGGGGGATGGTCTGGGTCTGGTGGCGTTGTACCGGTGATAACAACTGGTGCTGGCGCTGCTATCGGGTTCGCACTAGGCGGGCCGATCGGAGCTGCGATAGGAGCTGCAGGGGGATGGCTTGTATCGCGCATCTTTGGACTTGCTAGTGGCGGTATGGCGCTAACCGAAGGTCTAGCCATGCTTCACCCTGGTGAGATTGTCATGCCTGCCAAGGTAGTCCAGGGATATTCCAACGCACTATCCGCGGCGGGGATCAGTGGGGGGACTACGATAAACTTCTACGGAGACGTGATTCTCCCTGGAGTGCGCGACCCCGAAGACTTTATAGCCTGGATTGAGCGTAAGAACCTACGCGGTACAGGACGTGCTTATGGTGGCTACGCAGCCGCCGGTGGTGTACATGCGTAACGTGTCAACGTACGATACCCTCCTAAGGTCCTTTGTCAGGAATGAAGGGTACAAAGTACTTGTCAAGCGTAAGAACGGCGCTACAGTGGACATCTCAAGTCGCGTGAACACCGGGGATATAACGCATTCAGATGATGAACCCATCTCCACACTGTCCCTGGAGCTGGAAGATGCCTACCCTGCCTACAGCACGGTCAATTCCCTGAACCCCATGATCGCTGGTAGCGTCTACAATCAACCCGAACCGTTGCTTATGCCTGACAATGAGATCATGGTCTACGTGGGAGTAGCAAGCCTGGGTTCCCCCATAACAAGGTGGGAGATGATATTCCATGGCGTGATAGGAGATGAGATCAGGCCACGCGGCAGTAAAAGCAACAGGACGATAGATGTACACTGTCGTGACCTTGGGAAGCGGATTCAGGATGCCATCCTCCGCGGACAGTGGGTATGGGGAACCGAAGAAGGGGAAGCTGTCGTGGCCGTGATGCAGTCTGTGCTGAATCAGACAATGGACAACCCCCCCACGCTCCTTATCCGCGACAACCCGGAGTTTATGATCTACCCCACAAAGGTAGGTAACAAGACAACGTGGGCAATCCTACAGGACATGCTGAAGCCTACCGGCTACACTGTCCGCTACTGGTACTGGCCAAAGGATGCGGTGGCGCATACGTGCACTGGTGCGACCTATGTCATTCCTGCATCCGACTACTACCTGACCGTACTTGATCCCAAACGCGAACAGACTACCCCGGTAACGGACATAGATGATACCCGCGATCATGTACAGGGGGAGTCCATAGAACTGTCTGACAAGGACCTACGCAATGACGTCACCGTTGACTACTACGACAGGGACACAGACCAGAAGATGTCTGTCAACCGGCAGCACAATGAGTCTATAGCGCGGTTCGGTAGAAGGCCTATGACAATCGGCCAAGATGATGTCCCCTACATTGACACGTATGTAGAAGCCTGGGATCTAGCTGGAGTGGTGCTATGGGATCTCCATGATGTCCAGGCGACAGATGAGATCACGATGCAATTGCGGTGGGATATTGAGGTATACGACATGGTAGACGTATCGCAGGCTAGGCTGGCCACAGGAACGCAGGCCATGGGGGTACGTCAGATCGTCTATCGGCTATCCCCTAATGAGCCGTTGCTTATGGAAGTGACAGGCGTCAGGGATCGTGTTATCGGCCAGGTGCTGCGATGGATTGAGTCTAGCGGCAATACCACCCCCACGTACACGCCAGCTTCGCTGCAGGGGGGGTATGGGAGGAGCTTTGCCGAAGTTCTCCCTAACGGGGAGCTTAGGACCGAAGTTATCCTGGAAGTTATCCCACCGGCATCGCATGATGTAGAAGAATACCACTGGAAGTGGTCTGTTCAGGGGGAAGCCGTATGGCATGACGCGTATACTAGTGAACCCGTTCTTAGGCTATACGGACTTCCAGCGGGGAAAGTATGCGGTTGGACCTGCCAGGGGACCCTGGCGGGAGAAGAACGATAGGAGGGTATTATGCCGATTCTGAAGCTAGCTAACACAGTACTAGGACCCATGACACTTGGGGCTGGAGAAGCGACAGATGTAGAAGACTGCATCGCCACTGACCTTACCAAGGCCACTAGCCTTACCCTGTGCCTGATTGCACAGTACGACACAGATGCGACAAACGGTATTGCGGTGACTGCGTATCCCAGCTTTGACGGGATCACGTGGGATACCCAGCCGTGGGTAGTGAACGGGAATACGTGGGGATGGAAGCCAGTCCATGACAGCGGAGACAATACGGGATACGTCGTAGTGCATTGCGATCAGCTGCCTACTACCCCTAAGTACATCCGCTTTGTCCTTGACAATCAAGACGATAACAAGGCAGTCACTGGCGTTCAGCTGATCGTGGTGAAGCAGGAAGCGGGATAACATGGCGGAGATTGCCAGGTGGAACGAAAGCGTCAGGCTGCAGCCGGGTAACAAGACCGGCTGGCTAGCACAGCAAAGCCTTGTCGTGGGGAAAGATGATACATCTCCCCTACCGCCTGACATCACGCTTTCACCTGGGTTCTCCTTTGTCACTGTCAACCTTACCCCCCCTACGGAGAACACAGATGCTTCCCCATGCTGGGACTTCAGTCACTTCCTTGTGTACTGGGGATACAGCGAAGGGATAGACGTTGGGGACCCCCTAACGTACAGTGACATCATAGAAGTACATAGTACCCAGCATTCAATCAACAGCGACAGGACGGTGTATTGCGTAGCGGTGGCCGTTGACAAGTGGGGGAACCGGTCTGACCCATCCGTTGAGGTCAGTGCTACCCCCGAACAGCCGATGTCCTCCTTTATGTTTCCCAACGCCGTCATCTATTCCGGTCCTGCACCGAAGTCGTGGGCCATCTTTGACATATCACAGACAATAGGCCAGGGACGGTCAATGCTATGCCTGTCTGTAGCATCCGAAGAAGCAATCACAGTACACTTTCGTTCCTGGCAGCATGATCAACCCGACCCTGGGATGGGGATAGTGGAATGCAAAGTAGACGGGGGAGAAGCTACCCTTTTCGTGGTGACAGATGATTATGGGATCGCCGCCTGGAAAGCCGATTCAGATGCTGACGTTGTGGTACGGGTGGTATTCCATTCCCGGATCTCCGGTGAACCGGTATCCCTACCGGAGATCCCCGTGGGGACAATCCTGGCGTGGGTTGGTCTAGAAGAAGACATCCCTGAAGGCTGGGTTGTCTGTGACGGTAACAATGGCACGCCTAACCTGAATAGCGGGGTATTCCCGTTGCCGTACTACGAAGAAGGGATAACTGGCGGACACACGACCCACACAGTGTCTTCTCATATTCATTCCCACACGTCAACCGAACATTCTCATACCCACAGTCTAGTATCGGGATCTCCTGATATGTATACTGGAACCGTAGATGACTTCGCTGCCGCAAAGCATACCCACGATAGCAATGATGCTACCCATTCCCATACGATCTCCGGGGAATACTTGCCGCCGTGCTATGACGCGATATGGATCATGTACGTAGGAGGGGAATAGTGTGGATCGCTGTGTGGACTAAGCGCGGAGAAGACACGCCAGTTCCTGACGGTTGGCATGTCTGTGATGGTGGCCTAGGGACCCCTGACCTACATGAGCACTTTATCCGCGGTGCTTATAATGACAAGCTGTATCCTTCGGGTTGGACTGGTGGTAACTGTGACAATCATGATCATAGCGGAACTGCACCAGCGGGTGAACATACGCACCAGCTAGGCGCTGCAGGTGGCCATACGCATACGCTAGTAGCTGGCGGTCTGGAGAATATAGGATGGTCTAGCGGTTCCGGGGAGGTTCCAGGATCAGCACCTGATCATGATCACACAATGAGTGCTGCAGATCATGTACACGATCTTAGTGCGGAGGTGAATGCACCACCTTACTACACGGTCATGTACATAGGGTACACGCGGAACCCGCTTCACGCTCCGAACGCTCCGGTAGGCACCATCGCGCACTGGAGCGGAGCTTCCTGGACAATCCCCCAAGGGTGGGCAATCTGTGATGGTACGCGGGGAACCCCTGACCTTCGCCTGAAGTTCCTACGGGGAGCTACAGTAGCAGGGGATGGGGGGGATGGAGAAGACCATGGTGATACATCTGTGGCTTCAGATCATAGCCATACGGTAGCAGCTGGTGGCGCGCATACGCATAGCGTGATACCTAGCTCCGGTTATGGACAGGTAACAGAAGACTACTATGGCCAACTTAGCAACGTTGCCGATCACACACACACCATGTCATCTGAAGGCGGACATTCACACGGCTTGTCAGATCCCTATCATGACCTGCCATTGTGCTACTGCCTATACTTCATTCAGAAGGTGGCCTGATGGACGTTATCCTGATCAATGAGGGTGTAACACGGCTACAACCCAGTAACAAGACGCCATGGCTTGATCAACAGTCCGTTGTCGTGGCTACGGATACTGTCGCACCGGGGATTCCTTCACTGTCAGGTGTATCCGTACTAGGGGGAGCGCTGCTATATATCGGAATCCCAGAACTGAACGAAGACGGGACTGAATGCACAGACTTTGAGATGTTCAACGTCTACTGGTCTACGGATCAATACATAGACGTCAATGACCCCGACACCTATGATGGGATCATTGAGACAAAGAACACCACACACAGGTTTGACGCTGCGACTACTAGGCACTACTTCAGGGTGGTGGCCGTTGACGCCTACGGGAATAGGAGCCTGCCGTCTGTGGAGATCAGTATCGTTCCCGGTGCCTTCTACGTACCGTTCTACATAAGCAACGCGGCGGTGTGGGAGGGGACCCACCCCCCGGTTGAGTGGACTACGATTAGCCTTGTTAGCGTGACAAAGCTTAGGAGATCGCTTGTGCTGGTGGGAGTAGAACAGTCGCAAGCGGTAAGGTCGGCCAACCTGGTGAACCGTGCAGTATCCCCACCGGCAAGGGATAGCATTGAGCTTGTGAATAGTGCCAACCCGCTTACCAGGTACCCGATCTTCGCGTTCCGCAAGCCGGGGGATACGACAGCCGCCGACCCTGACGTGGGGATTGTCGGAGCGCATATATGCCATATGTCCCCCGGAGCGTACAACATGGCGTGGGTCACCACAGATGACCTAGCCAACATTGAATTCCGCGTATCACGGTCCACAGCTGATTATGTCACTATCCGCGTCCTAGGATGGTCGGTCTAAGATGCCGATGCAGCTGACAAGCGTATTCTTTGGCTATTCACCAGTGGAGTGGTACGTCCTTGACCTGTCAGATATAATCCCGGCTGGGAGAAGGTGCCTGGTGAAGCTAGTGGTATCGCATATAGATGAGATAGAAGCCACACACACCTTTCGTGGGGGATGGGTTGATCAACCCTCCCCACGGTGGCCACAGTTCCTGCAGGGAGCCTACGTATGTCGCGTAGGCGCCGATGTAGGTCTAAGCGGCCACACGTCAACGGTGTGGGGGGTGAGCGACGCCGACGGCACGATAAGATGGAAGGCGGACAACGTTGTCCAGTGTACAGTGTCCGTTGACGGCTTCTTCCCCATGGAGGAAGAATGATGGCCATAGAACGGCCAAGCGTAGTAGGCTTCTTCCCCGTTACAGGGGTAGTGGGGGTGGTGGGATACGTACCCCCCACCCCCAAGCCACTAGCGTGGCTATTAGGGGCCTTGGAGGGGAAGTGCCATAAAAACGGGGTTATAAACGCACGAAAGAATGCACGCTTGGGAGCTGACAATGCGCGTTCAGGTGCGCATCCCAGCGATGTTATGGGTATAAGCACGCTGGAGAATGCACGCTACCGCGCACCTAACGCACGCGTGCTTATCCGGCATCCGTTGGGGGTGAGATAGTGCCAGCGACAGACATTGTGGTATATACGGGGACTGCTCCTACCAACTGGTCATTGCTAGACCTAAGCGGAGTGGTGGGGAAAAGGCGTGCTGCCGTCATGCTGAACATCAGTAACGGCAGCGATAACATGGTATCCTACACGTTCAGGATGCCGGGGTCTGACTGGTCTGTCGGCGACTATCCCACAAGCTACGGTGCCAACGTATGCGTTGTCCCTAGCGGGGAATCGTGTACGGCATGGGTCACAACGGACGATATAGGAAGGTCAGAATGGATCGCTAGCGATGGCGCCAGCGATCAGGTACTATCGGTATACGCGTGGCTTTCGTGAGGTGATAAGATGGCACTAGATACATGGACACAGAAGGCCGACTTCCCGGTGGCGACGCGGGAGATGTCGCGTTGTGGCGTTGGGATAGGCAAGGGATACAAGACCCCAAAGACGCCATCATTCCGCGGCTACGTGCTTAGCAAGTATGGTACTACTGCGTATGAGTACGACCCCGACAAGGACATATGGGTAAGCTTCACCATGGGTCAGCATAATGCTGGAGAAGCCACCATCTTCGCCCTTGGCAAGTACATCTTTGTCCAAGGTGGCGCTGGAAGCGGTGGTAGTAGCGTAAGTACACTATTCCTGTGGAACTCCGAAACAAGGACCGGAGCTAACGGAGCTAACGGGTATCGGCAATACGGCGCATACGGTGGCGCCGTCAATGGCAAGGGATACGTCATGGGGGGGTATAGATATGGCACGTTGAGTACCTGCTGTGAATACAACCCCGATACGGACACGTGGGAAGCGAAGACGTCTGTTTATCCTGCAGATTATGATGGCAATAGCTACGTGATGCAGGACAAGGTATGGTGCATCGGTGGGATGGTGAATGACAAGCTGCACAGGGCCTATAACCCAGCTACAGATACGCACGCCACCTATACCGCTCCCCCCACCAGTGTATTCCTAGCTTCGGCGTGCTATTCAGCTGGCCGCGGTCATATTATCGGGGGATGGAATGCCGCAAGGCGGCATGAGGTATATAACCCCGATACGGACACGTGGGAAGACAAGGAAGGACCGCCACGGGACATTGCGGAGGCGGCTTGCTTTGGACTGAACGGGAAAATCTACGTAGGTCCAGGGTATGATGCAGGCGATGGACTTGCTGGAGAAGGAGACTACTTCTACATGTACGTGTCAGCTGTGACTGAAGTCAGTGGACATGTAGAAGATACGGAGGGGGGGGATGCCGAAGATTGCCTTGTGGTACTTGTCCCCCTTTGGGATCACAAGGACATTCACACCGACCTTACCGATTCCGATGGTAACTTCTCCATTGCGTTCGACGGTGCTGCAGATGACCTGGCGGAGGACAAGGTAGCTGTCTTCTCATGGCCTGACAGCGAAGATGAGATCGGTGACGTTGTCACTAACGTGTAACATAGGAGGACACAGATGAAAGATGACACTGCTATTGTTCTACGTGCCGCGGCGAAGCTAGGCGGGGGAGCTTCACTTGGAGCGATCGCGTCGGAGTATGAGAAGATGCAGGAAAAGCTAGACGAAAGCTCCCTAAGGTCACAGATTGAGTCGCGGGTGCGCATTGTCCACTGGAAGCAAGGCGATGTCGCTCCTACTGGGAAGCTATACGAAGAAGCCTACCCACAGCTTACCAAGGGATACAAGGCCTACATGGTCTACATAGATGACGTCCTTGTGAACTTCCAGGTCACAGCGCCTGGCTTTGGACCCATGCGGACGAAGGAAGATGTCACAACGGCTTCTACGAAGCATAAGAATGAGATCATTGATCAGCTTATGAGTGAGAAGCTAGCAGATGACCTTGTCGTATCGGTCATTGAGAAGGCCAAGGAGGAGTACAATGCCAGTAAGAATAAGGGTTGACCTTGTTATCACCGAAGGAGCGTCCTTCTCCCAGGAATTCATCTGGACAACCGGACCGAACGGGGAGCGCGTTGACATTAGCAATCATAACGCGCGACTTGTAGCACGACCCAAGATGGATTCAGACGCGGTCATCTTTGACCTTAGCACCGACAACGGGGGGATTGTCATAGCCGATCAGGAAGCTGATAACGGAGCGCATAAGGGTATGTATTCCATCGTCCTGTCAAAGGACGATACAACTGGGATCTGTCCTAATCACGTGCAACGCGATGCCGTCTATGACATGTACCTAGAAGATGAGGATGGCAATACAGTTCTCCATCAGTACGGTAAGATTGTACTAATTCCAACGGCGGTGCGGAATGCCACTGATAGTGAATAGGCCGATGACCCCCATCGTCCTTAGGTTCCCCGAAAGGGGGCCAACTGGGAAGCCTGGCGAAAGCTTCAGGTATCGCGGAGACTGGGATGCTGCGACTGCTTATACCGGGACAATTGACATGGTGACATACGGACATTCATTGTATCATGCTGTACGTGATACAATCGGAGAAGTTCCTGGTGCTACGGATGCCTGGGAGCTTGTATTGACCACCAGCGACATGGACTATGACGCTGGCCTTTGGGAGGAATAGGAGGTAACTATGGCTAATACGTTGCAGATCAAGCGCGGTAACAGGGCCAACCTGCCGACCCTAGCAGACGGGGAGCTTGGACTATGCCTTGACACCGATCAGCTGTTTGTGGGTAACGGCGGTTCCAACCTGGAGCTGGCCACCGTTGAGTATGCCAACGCCATTGCACAGGGGCTACGGGTACACGATAGCGTAGACGCTGCGACTACCGAACCCCTTCCAACGTGTACCTACGACAATGGCACGTTGGGGTTTGGAGCTACGCTCACCGGGAACTCCGATGGCGCACTTCCAGCACAGGACGGTGTGACGCTTTCCCAGGGTAAAAGATTGCTAGTGAAGGATCAAGCTGACCCGAAGCAGAACGGTATCTACATGGTAACACAGGTCGGGGACGAAGACAATCCGTTCATCTTGACGCGTGCAACCGATGCCGATCAAGCCAGTGAACAGGCTTATGCCTTTGTCTTTGTGTCCAACGGTACCACGTTGGGGAATACCGGGTGGGTTTGCACTAATGACCCGGACGATCTTGTTATCGGTTCTACCGGTATCACCTTCTCACAGTTCTCCAGTGCTGGCTACATTAGCGCTGGAACGGGACTAACAAAGGTCGGGAACGCCATATCTGCTACCGGTGGCCTGGCGGACATCGCCGGTATCACGCCGACTAAGGGGAATCTCCTTGTCGGTGACGGTGACAACTGGCAGGAACTTGGAGTAGGTGGCGACGCTCAGGTCCTGACGGCGGATAGCAATGAGGCACTAGGTGTCAAGTGGGCCGATCCGGCGGGGACTGGTGCCAGCACTTTCGTAGACCTTACGGATACCCCTGGCAATTATACCGATGCTGCACTGAAGTGGCTACGCGTCAACTCCGGCGCCGATGGACTGGAGTTCTTTGTCCCCAAGGTCGGTGACCTGTCTGACGTAGATGCGTTCGCTGCAGAAGGAGCTGACCGCGGTAAGCTTGTCCGCGTCAAGACCAACTCCGATGCGCTGGAGTTTGTAGCTATCACCACGTGGCTGGAGGATACTCCTACTGAGAACCTGCAGACAAAGGCGCCGTCTTCCAAGTGGGCTTATGGCCACGCGGCAGCGGTGACTGGTGTACATGGTGCTGGCGGAAACACGCTGCTTCACAGCGGTTCTACCATTGATTGTGGTGCATTCCCGTCTTAGGACGGGGATGCTTCACTACTGTCCCGGTATAAGCAGTCGCAGCATCCCATAGGAGGGATATATGGCATGGAGTGAAGCTAGCATAAAGACAGATGAGCCTAAGATGTCAACAGACGATCTGTTTATACTGATCGGTCTGGAGACTGCCAAGCGGTTCCATTGTGAACATGTCATTGCATCACTGCGCGCGAAGCTAGATGAGCTACAAGCTGCTAACGCCAACGTCGCAGCTGTCACTAGGGAGCGCGATGAACTGAAGTCGCGTAACGCCACGCTTGGCAACCGCAATAGTGAGATGGAGAAGGCACTAACTGCCGCACGTGCGGCGGAGCGTGCGGCACGTGAGGCGCTGGCGCAAGTGGAAGCGCAACTGGCCGAAGCTAAGAATGAGATCGCACGACTATCCGAACAGACTACTACCACTACCACTAAGAAGCGCAGCCGTAAGAAGGAGGTAACAGATGTCGAACCTACTGAAGGTCAGACGGGGACTGAAAGCTAATCTCCCTATCCTAGAACAGGGGGAGATCGGCTTCTGTACGGACACGGAGGAAGTGTACATCGGGACTGGAGTGGCCAACATCCTGATCAATTCAGGTGGCGGCGGAGCTTCAGAAGACGTGGTATGGCTTCTCACAAGCCTTGGACTATAGGAGATACTAATGACCCCCAAGATACTGTTCGGCGGAGTAGCAGGGACAAACGAAGGAGATATAGGTAGCGCCGTTGGGGAAGGGAAGTACTGGGTCGTGTCGGCGGTGTGGATCTCCAACTCAGATGAGGTAGGTCGCTGGGTCACCCTGAAGCACTACGTTGACGGTAGTACTACCTATACGCTCCTTAGCAAGGTCTGGGTAGAAGCCCAAACGACTATCATTATCGGTCCTATGGTCTTGTCCGCCGGGGAGAAGATCCGCGCACTGGCCGAAGTGGCGTCTAAGCTCACAATCGTGGGGTACGGACTGGAGGGGACGGCATAGTGAGCGACAACATTATCATAATGCAGATCCCCCATAAGGCCTTTGGCCGCGTCCCTGCACGTGGCTACGGACAGAAGAAGCTGTACTATACTGGCTCCCTAGCCGACCTATGGGAAGAAGGATATAAGTCACCAGGCGAAGATGAACCTCCTCCGCCAGGTTGGCCAGGTGCCGACACTGCACTTAGCAAGGAAGCAAGCTATCTGAAAATCTACCAGAACAATACAGATTCCCAAGGCTTCTGGGTCACCCCGGTGAACTTTGACAACTGGGATACCGCATGGATTGATCAGACATTCACGGCAGCGCTATCCGAAACGGCCATATACTTCGCCGTGGGGACAAAGTCTGATTCCAAAGATACATATGATCGCAAGCTGGACTTCTATAGGCTCACAGACGGCGAACGGCGGAAGATTCCGTTCCATGTCGCTGGCCTTGGACAACGCTACCTGCGCGTTGGGTCATATAATCCCAGTGGTATCGCATACGCAATGACACAACAGATTCACAACGTCTACCTGACAGCGATACAGCGCCTGAATCCTGATTCCGATGGGTTCATCTACAAGCCAGGAACCTATGAGTACAACTGGACAGTCAGGAATAATGACAGTCTTGACAAGCGCATTCACTTTGACGCGTCGCGCATTGAGATCAGCGGGATACAAGCTTCTGGGAAAGCAGCGATAGCATCGGCAAAGCCTATAACACCGTCTGAATGGGATGGCATCTCAATAGACTGGGATGTATCTGGTGCGTCCAACACAGCCGTCTACAATCGGTTCGGCGTAGGAGCGATAGATGCAGCGCCAGCTAGCTTTTCACGCTTTGCCCATATTCCAGGTCCAATTGCCAGGTGTACCCAGCGCGTACCCCTAACCGGTCTTGCTGGCAACCCCCATATATGCGTTGGCAATTATAATGCACCTAGTGTTTATAACTACACACGTAGCGCACTTATCTATGGCATCCGCCTATACCGCGTGCCGGACAATATCGTGGGGTCACTTGGACTTGGAGCTGGCAAGCTACTATGGGATGGAGACGGAGACGATCTGTGGGGAGTGAACGTTCAGACTAACGGAAGCGGGGATTATGTAGTAAGATTCCAGGGGGATTCTTACTGGACAGTGCGGGCATATTCTGGCGCCGCAGTGGCGTCTATGATCACGGTGAAGCCAGTTGACTTGTCACAGTGGAGTACGCTGCACGTACTATGGGAACAGGCTGGCAGCACAAGTTCTAGCTGTGTATCGGCATTGTCTGTAGGTACTTTCGGTCATGGGTATAACAGCTGGACCGCGGCTACAACAAAGACTGGACAGTTCGCCGAAACGGAAAGCACGCTTGACATAAGCGGAATCACAGATTCACTACATATCGCGGTCTTCGCAAAGAACGCTCACAGTTCATTCCTATATGAGTGTAAACTCCGCGTCAAGCGCGTATGGCTAACATAAAGGAGATGACATATGAACCTAGACCCTGGAACTTTGGCAGCACTAATCGGCGTGATTGTGATTGCCGTCAAGCTCATTGACAAGATGTTCGACTTTATCGTGTCAAAGGCGAAGAAAGGCAATGGCCACAGTCATTCAGTAGAAGATGCACTGTGGAAAGCGGCAACCGCCATGGAATCAGTAACTGGCGAAGTGAAGCGTCTGATAGATGCACAGCGGGAATGCCAAAGCATCTCCAGGGAGGGATTGCGATCCCTGAACGCCAGGTTGGATCGTATAGAACATGAGTCGCGGATCAAAGAAGCGATCTAAGAAGAAGCCGTGGGTCAGGGACGTTGGCCGACAGGCTCCACAGACCGGATCGGGGTATCACCGTGACAGGCGCCAGCGGCGCCAGAAGAACCGTGAGTACTGGGAGATGGTAGAAGTCATGGAATGGGATTCCCCCGAACGCGGGTCTTGACAGGCGTGCTACAGCATGATACAATCCTCCTTGGCTAAGCCATATGTACTAGGAGGTGTACGATGCGCGGGAAAAAAGGTAGCAATCAGGAGGGCCAGCATACGCTGGGAAGCACTGCGGCGCCAGGACACGTCGCAGGTTCACGTTGCGCGGTATTGCGCAAGACCAGGAGGGATACAATGGACACGAAAAAGTGCGGTAGATGCGGAGCTGAACTCCCGATCACGATGTTCGGGAAGAACGCGGCGAAAGCAGACGGGTTGCAGTCATGGTGCAAAGCGTGCCGATCAGACTACTATCGCTACACAACGGGACAGTATGTAGATGCCGAAGACATGCGGACAGCCGATACGTTCACCGATACCACCGTTACGCTCACCGGTACCACCGATGCGATCAATGACATCATTGACAACTGGCAGTATCAGGTCAGTAACAACGCCATCTACAAAGCTGTGGAGGACACACAGCGCAAGATTGAGAAGCTGCAGCTTATGGCGACTGACAAGGCTTCCAACTCCGGCATCACGTTCGCTTATGGCATGATGTTCGGTGCTGTGTCGTTCCTTATCCTGGAATTCCTGATAAGGCTGGCGATCAGGTGATAGCGGCGGGGGGGGATCTCCCCCCCCATATTCCTGGCGCAGGGAGCGCCAGTTACACGGGACATTATACGGAGGGATAAAGTGATAGAACTTGAGAATGTACTACCGAAACTCACGGGACTGAAGGCTTCGGGTAGTGGCGGCTACATGGCATTCTGTCCGGCGCACGAAGACGATAGGCGGAGCCTGTCGGTCAACGTCGGAGAAGATGGCAAGGTTCTCCTATACTGTCATGCCGGGTGTTCTTTCACAGACATCATTAGGTCGCTAGGCATAGAATGGGAAGAACCGCAAGGGAAGACCCAGGGAAGGACCCCCGGTCAGGCATACCAGTACCTAGATGAGAACGGGGAACTTCTATATGAGGTTATCCGCTTTGTCCCCAAAGGCTTCGCGCAGCGGCGTCCTTATAACGGAACGTGGGCCTGGGGACTAACAGCTGGTACCTACCACCTGGACAATGGCGGCGTCTGGAGGAAGGGATCAAAGGCCAACGCGAAGACAGCCGACCTTCCTGATGTCAGGCGCGTCCTTTATCACCTACCTGAACTCCTTGCGCGTAAGAATGATGAAGTATACGTTGTAGAAGGGGAAAAGGACGCCGATAGGCTTATGTCCATGGGGTTACTGGCCACCACCAACCCAGGTGGGGCCGGTAAGTGGGAATCGGCGTTCACTGAATCCCTACGCGGTAGGGATGTCATTATCATTCCCGATAATGACAAGCCTGGCCAACAGCACGCCGAACTTGTAGCAAAGTCGCTGCACAGGATTGCCAGTAGCGTCAAGATCGTTCCACTGCCGGTCAAGGCAAAGGGGGATGTATCTGACTTCCTTGATTCCCACCCCCTAGAAGACCTGATCAAGATATGTTCTGAAGCTCCCTACTATTCCCCCGACTATCTACCCCCAACAGAAGCCGATCTTGCGCACGCCGAAGCGCTATCTACCCTGTTCTACGGGAAGCTGAAGTGGGGAGACTTCGCCGGGTCTTGGTACCTGTGGACAGGGAAGGTCTGGAAGCAGGTACCGGAGGATCGCATCACCGCCAGTGCCTGTAGGGAACTCCGCCAGTACTACGGTAACCTGATCGCTAATGCGAAAGATACAGATGAAGTGAATCGCCTGACAAAGCTGATCAAGGATACCCACTACCATAAGCGGATGGAATCAGCACTAGCCTACCTGCGCGGGTTCCCTGGCTTCTACGCCGACGCGGAGGACTTTGACGCTAACCCGTGGGTCCTGAATTGTCAGAACGGCATCCTTGATCTTCGCACCTTTGAGCTGAAGGATCACTACCCTAGCGCACTGTGCACAAAGATCACAAACGCTAAGTATGAGCCTGGAGCTACATCAGACTTCTGGAATGCGCACCTGGAATACTTCCTACCTGATCCCGACGTTCGGCGGCAAGTCCAGCGCGACCTTGGCATAGGCCTTGTAGGGGAAACACTGGAGGAGAACCTGGAGATATGGTACGGGACAGGATGCAATGGCAAGACGGTCACACAGTCCGCTATATCGTGGGCTGTCGGGGACTACGCCACCGAAGCCGCTCCTAATCTCCTAATCGCAAAGAAGCACGATTCCCACCCTGCCGAACTGGCCGATCTACGCGGTTCTAGGCTTGTTATGTGTTCGGAGGCACCAGTAACCGCAACGCTAGATGAGGCTAAGGTCAAGGACCTAACCGGAGGGGGGAGACAGAAGGCCCGCTTTATGCGACAGGACTTCTTCTCCTTCCAACGTACCTTCAGCATCATCTTGGCCTGCAATCATAAGCCTAGCATTCAGGGATCAGATCGCGGGATATGGCGAAGGGTGAGGGTGATTCCCTGGGATCGCAGCGCCGACGGGTGGGATAAGCGCAAGCCGCAAGCGGAGGTCATGGAACTCATGAGACAGGCCGCTCCAGCGATCCTAGCATGGCTTGTAGAAGGCCTGAAGGACTGGACACGCGACCCCCACTGGATCGCGGAACGGGTAACCGTAGCAACGGAGGCCTACCGCAAAGAACAGGATACGATTATGGAGTTTGTGAGTACATGCTGCGAACAGGGACCCAACCTACAAGTACCGTTCTCCAAGCTATATGCCGCATATGCCGACTATTGTGCAGCTAATGGGGAAGACGTACTTAGTAAGAAGTCGTTCGGGATGCGACTAAACGATCTTGGGTTTGACGCCATAAGGATCGGCAGCGGACGCGAAAAGGGTCGCCGCGGACTACGGCTTATCGGCGAACCGGCATCTGGTACCCCGGAGGTACCGCCATGGGTATACGAAGACGCTGAATCAGACAGCGATTCCCCATGGGGGGGATGCAAAGATGGCGTTCAGGACCGCAATGGCGCATATGATGGGAACCGGGATAAAGTAAGTCATTCAACCGGTAGCCAAGGTCACCCCGGCAGCGATCACGGTGGCGCGAACTCCAGACTGGGTCTGAATCTTGGCGACAGCCAAAGCGAAAAGGTCCTTCTAGACAATAACGTAGGATCTAACAAAGGGATTAGCGGGTTCCACACTGTATCCGATAGACCATGCGGACCGATCAGGACCGATTCTCCATATTCACCTTACGTAAAACAAAGCAGTAAGGAGGAATGGGAAGACCGATCCGTCCGCACCTGTGGAAAACTCACAAACGCAGACCAGAACGGCATCGTAGATGCGGACCGATTGTTACAGACCCCTGTTATCGGTCCTTCTGACACCCCCCCCATCCCCCCACCAACGTCCCCTGATTCCGGTTCTGAACAGGACAATCTCACACGTTGGCACTCAGTGAATGAGACTGCTAATTCTGGGGATAACTCATGGGGTGCTAACAGGAACCGGTGCGCATTGTGCGCTAACTTTGTCCCGTCCATTCAACGGGGGAGAAGTGGACATTGTCAAGTAGACGGTCGGGTGACGTTCGCGGACACAGGCGCGTGCGGGGACTTTGCGGGGGTGGCGTGATGGAGCGTCTACACTGGACCGAACGGAAAGCGTGGGCCGATCGCTTTGACGCCGATGTTAGGTCCATCCTACGGGACGTCTTTGGTGCCGAACCGGTCCCTGCCGACCGTGAAGCCGATGCCAAGGAGAACACAGACTATGTCGTAGGGGGACTAAGAATCTCCGTTCGGATACGGAGGGACAAGTATCGCAAGTACGAAGATGAAGTTACATTCCGCTGGAACGTCCCGTCTGGTAACACGCCGGAGATAGATAAGGCGCTAGCTGGGATGGGGGACTATATGCTATATGCCTTTGCGGACGCTACGGAAAGCAGGATAGCGAAGTGGACAATACTGGACCTATCTGTGCTACGGGAATGGGGATGCATTCCTACGTGCTGGAAGCGGAATCATGACGGGTCATCTGACTTTGTGATTGTCAAGATTGCGGACCTTCCCCCGGCTTTCGTCTACGCGGCGTCCAGTGGAGCCAAGGCGCCAGTCCGAACTCACCGGCTAGCGCCTACTAAGAACGTGTTCAGAAGCGAACTGGAGATGGACAAGACTATATGATGGCCAACGTATCTAACTTCTCATTGTCATCTCCTACAAGGCCACTAATGGCCACGCTAGTGACTTTGGGGTGGGGGGGAAGCATGACCCCCTTCTATCCCCCCATGGAAGGCAAAGGACCCCCACCGCGGTTGCCGCATCCCCGCTGTGTTAGCACTATAAGTTTTTATATCGCTAACATCGGAGTCCGTAGCGGAGGAAGGAGACAACGGCGTCGCGTTTGCAGGTTTTTCACCGGCTTTCGTCTACGCGACCGCGGGGTATGGGGGTATGCGTTGGCCGGTGGTATAACCGGGTAGGGGTTGACAATGCGATGGTATAGCGGTAAGATGCTGGAGATCCGTATGGGGGGGGATGGACAGTCCCGTGGGGCAGGACCCTCCGCTGCCTTTGATCCATGTCCCCCCATGCGGACAATTGGAGGGGACACAGTGGAATCGGATTGGACGCTAGGAGGTTATAGTGGCGGCATGGGATAGGATGGAAGGGGAAAGCCTGAAGCAATATGAGGCGTTCAGGGTATATCGTGACCTTGGCAGTAAGCGAAGCATTGCGGCCACGGCGCGGTTGCTTTCGTGTTCGCCATCGTTCCTGTCAAAGGCCAAGGCTCACTGGGACTGGGATTCCCGGTGCAAAGAATGGGATGCGCACCTAGCCGCCGTAGAAGATGAGGGTATAGTAGATGAGAAGCGCAGCATGGTGATGCGGCATATTGCGATGGCGCGTGCTATTCAGGACATCATATGGAAGTGGCTAGACGACACAGATGCGACAGAACTTACGCCACGGGACATTCAGGCGTTCCTGAAGCTTAGCGTAGATATAGAACGGATCTCCATCGGTGAACCCACCGAACATTCACAGCATGACATAGGGTGGGAGGATCTACTGGCGTCCTTGCGGGGAAGATGACAGATCCCAGGCTGGAGCTAATGGCCGCCATGCGGGACAACCCCAAGGGGTTCCTGGCGTTTGCGAAGGATCATATGGGGATAAGCCTATGGGAGGGACAGGAAAAGGTATACTACAGTGCCTTTGAGAACCCGGAGACCTACGTACTAAGCGGGAACGGGACTGGCAAGACCTACGTATCCGGTCTAATCGGGCTGGCGTTCCTGATCTGCAAACAGCCGTCAAAGGTAGTATTCCTGGCGACAAAGCTATCCCAAGCGAAAAGGCAAGCGTGGGCGGAGTTCCAGTCGCACTATAGGAAGCTACGGGACGTCCTGCTATCGGTCACACCGCCACTGGAGCTACCCACACCGCTAGCTGAATCGGTTACATTCCAGGAAGACTGGTTTGCTACCATATGGACTGGTGCGGCTAATGATCCTGAAGCATTCAGGGGGTTTCACGCTAAGAACCTGATCTTTATCGTAGATGAAGCCAGTGGAGTCGGAGATGACACCAGGGATTCCCTTGGTAAGTGTGTGACATCTGCAGACAATCATATCGTAGCCATGACAAACCCTTCAGCACCTATGGGATGGTTCTATGAGGGATACACCAAGCCGCTGTCCTGGCGCAAGACGATTCACCTATCCCCCCTGGAGACGCCGAACGTTGTACTAGGAGAAGAAGTCTACCCAGGGATGGCAACGCGGGGATGGGTTGAGCGGATCAAGGAAGAATTCGGGGAGGATTCATCTGTTTATCAGATGGCCGTCCTGGGTCAATACCCAACGGAGTCACAGAACTCCGTATTCCCGTTCAGGGCGATAACCGAAGCACCGGAAAAGGGGTTGGGGGGAATCCGTAGGATCGGGGTTGACGTAGCAAGGTACGGGGACGATAACACCGTTGCTACCCTATGGGATGGACTAACCGTCAAAGAAGTAAGGACATGGAAGAATGCTGACACGATGGAGACGTGCGGCAGGCTGGTGGGGTGGCTAAGGGAAAGCGGTGCCAGCATAATCGGAGTGGAGGAGACTGGTGGGTTGGGGGCGGGGGTACTTGACCGCCTGAAGGAACTGGGTATACCTGCTAGGGGATGGGTAAGCGGAGCTAAGGCCAGCGACCCGGTAAGGTTTGCCAACCTGAAGGCGGAGGTTACCTGGAAGTTGCGGGAAGACCTTATTCAGGGGAAGATCGGAATACCCAAAGATGCCAGGGAGCTACGGAACGACATGTTAGCAATGACCTACAAGTACGATGGCAGTAGCGGGCGGTTGCGGATAGTAGATCCCCCCAACAGTCCAGACTTCTTTGATTCAGCACTAGTGGGGTACTGGGTAGGCCTGAACGCTCCTACCGGCAAGGCGCAGGTTGGGGCTGGTACAATGACTGGGAAGCTATCGTGGTAAGTGACTTCAGGAAGTTCCTGGCTACGGATGGCGCAAAGTGGGCACGCTACAATCTCCCCCCCGACCTTGCGCGGATCTATCTGACAAGTGACAAGATAGTGCGGAGGGAATACGTAAGGTCCCTTCTACCGGAACTGAAGTATGCTGACATCCTTGTATCCTACGCACCAGTAGAAGAAGCACTGGACACCATCATGTCCGCCGGGGAGGGGTTTATAAAGCCGATCAACGGCAGGAACTCAATAGGATGCTTCCCCCTGAAGCGTGAAGGGGATAAACTTGTCGCACCGGTTATAGGGGGGAAGACAGTAGAAGAATGGGCCAGCTACCTGACAAACGCCATAGCCAAAGTTCGCGGCATAAAGCCGTTCTGGATTGTAGAAGAAGTACTTGACATAAAGGTAGAAGTCAAGGTCCATGTCTTCGCACCGCGTGCAGTCAACGCCATTCTCATACGTAGGGAGTGGGTAGAAGGGGGGCATCCGATCCGGCATGTCATTGAGATTGACAGGGACGGTAACGTCATAGATACCATATCCCCCAAGACAAGGTTCTCCCCCCACAACAGGGACCTAGTGGAGAACAGGTTGACAGTAGAAGACATTCCTGCTAACATAGGAGACTACATTGACCTA